>Ga0209598_10000053_pt1 | contig 83101 bp, 96 predicted proteins | sample M_140807_EF_Meta_FD_187317 | JGI IMG/M metagenome (GOLD analysis project Ga0209598, IMG submission 187317) | Freshwater microbial communities from Lake Montjoie, Canada to study carbon cycling - M_140807_EF_MetaG (SPAdes) (version 2) | ecosystem: Environmental > Aquatic > Freshwater > Lake... | reverse complement strand
AAAAAAGAATAAGGAATAACTATGCTAGAAACCCAAACAGAAGTGGCCGAGGTAATTGTGCCTATCGGACATCAAATGATTATTAAATTTAGTCAAGAAAAATTAGGCCACATGATCAAAGCACAAATGATCATGGAATATGAAGATAAAGATATTAAAAAAGTCAAATTAGAACAACTAAAGAATATTGAAAATACTGCCTATATTAGGATTGCTGGACACGAACGTGTATATGCTCGTGGCAGTGATGAAATCAATGTCAGCGAAACAGCCAGTATCTATAATGTATTGTTTGACTTCAAACCTGGCGAAGTGGTAGATTTTAAAGATGAAAAAAATACAATCGTCTTGGGAATCTCACATGATTTCTACCCATACGAAATGATCCTAAAAGATCACGTTAAAGAACTTTTGAGAAAAGTGCTTAATTGATTTTTCCAATAACTGCCATTGAAAAATACCATAACGGAAACCATTGAAAACCCATTGATTTGTCAGACAAAAGAACTATATAATAGTACACATCAGTGTAAACACTGATATAGTTTTCAAACACACACTAAGGAGAAAATATGAAAACAGTAGGCCATAAATTAGAAAAATTTGCCGTTACAGGCGTTAACCCAGGTAAGGACGATTTCTTCACCATCACCGAAGAATCATTTGCAGGCAAGTGGAAAGTAATCGTATATTACCCAAAGGACTTTACTTTTGTTTGTCCCACTGAAATCGTAGCTTATGACAAGCTATTCCAAGACTTTGCTGATCGTGATGCAGTATTGCTAACTGGCAGTACCGACAACGAGTTCTGCAAATTGGCATGGCAACGTGCTCACGAAGATTTAGGCAAGATTCGTCACGTCCAGTTTGCTGACACACAACGTGGTGAACTCAGCTTGATCGAACAACTTGGCGTGTTCTATGCTCCAGCTGGTGCTGCTCTACGTGCTACCTTTATTGTTGACCCCAATAATGAAATCCAACACGTTACTGTAAACAACTTGAACGTGGGTCGTAGTCCAGAAGAAACATTGCGTATTTTGGATGCATTACAAACTGGTGAACTCTGTGCCTGCAATCGCACAGTAGGCGGAGAGACACTATAATGGCATTCATCGACGCAATTAAAGGTGCGTTGCCAGACTACGCAAAGGACACTAAGTTAAACTTGGATTCTGTTCTATTGCGTAGTACGTTGGATACTGATGTGGCCATGGGCTGTGCTGTGGCTGCATTGGCTGCAACTGGCAACGGTAAGGTTTTAGGTGTTATGCTAGCAGACATGCCTGTTCATGCTGAAAGTGCTATGGTTGCTGCTAGTATCATGGCACAAAACAATGTATGGTATCCATATGTTGAAATGGCAGATGATGAGCAACTAAAAGGATTGCCTGCACAGTTACGCATGAATGCTATTGCTAATCATGGTGGTACTACTAAGGCCAATTTTGAAGCATTTAGTTTGGCGGCCAGTATTGTGGGTAAGTGTCATTTCTGTGTGAAAGCGCATTATGACACGTTGAAGAAGGAAGGCTATTCAGTTGAGCAACTTCGTGACATTGGACGCATTGCCAGTGTGATGAATAGTGTTGCCAAAGTGTTGAATAGTTAATATGAGTCAGGAAGCCATGCGTGAAGCTCTAGAAGCACTAGAGTGGTTACGTGTGGCTTTCAAACAGAACAGTCAGGGAAGAGCAGTAGCAGATTCAGCCATTAAGGCGTTGAAATTGGCCTTAGAGTCAGAGCCCATTGCATATGACATTTTGGATGAACAAGATCAAGTTATTTTCACATCCAGTGTTGACAAGCAGGCTAAGTGACTATATAATACTACTTTGTTTGTAACAAAAGCTCTTTAACAACAAGTGAATTTTTCGTGGGTAGCGAGAAGCATTGGTGACTTCAGCAGACTGTAAATCTGTCGCCCTTTGGGCAACGGGGTTCGAATCCCTGGCTACCCACCATATGGAAACACATTAGATGAATGGATACAAGCTGTAGGCATACAGTGGTAACAGAGCAGTTAGTGTGTTTCCATATGGTAAGAGTAGGGTGACGAATAGGTGTTCTCTTAGCACTGGGCGTCGGGATTCCCTAGCCAGCAACACTGGCACCATATTCAAGCATATTAGGTTTAGTGTGTTTGAATATGGTAGACGGCGCTGGTGCGCGGCGGAGACTTATAAACTCTGGAGACTGGTCAGATGGGCTGGAACGGTAGGGTTCGAATCCCTAGTCTACTACCAAAAATGGGGGTGTAGCTCAGTTGGGAGAGCGTTTGGTTTGCAACCAAAATGTCGCAGGTTCGATCCCTGTCTCCTCCACCATTTATTCCCTGATAGCTCAGCGGTAGAGCGCCGGACTGTTAATCCGTCGGTCCCTGGTTCGATCCCAGGTCGGGGAGCCAAATTTATGCCGGTGTAGTATAATGGCAGTGCGGCGGTCTCCAAAACCGCTAGTGGTGGTTCGATTCCATCCACCGGTGCCACGGGAGTGGTAGTTCAGTTGGTTAGAATACCGGCCTGTCACGCCGGGGGTCGCGGGTTCAAGTCCCGTCCACTCCGCCAATTGCCTCCTTAGCTCAGTGGAAGAGCAATCGCTTGATAAGCGATAGGCCGATGGATCGTTCCCATCAGGAGGCACCAAGTTAGAAGGGTCTATAACTCAATTGGTCAGAGTATCAGACTTTTAATCTGAGAGTTCCCGGTTCGAGTCCGGGTAGGCCCACCAGTCAATTGGGGTATAATGTAATGGTAGCATACCGGATTTTGATTCCGTTCGTTGGGGTTCGAGTCCCTATACCCCTGCCATATATAGTGCGGTGCCAGAGTGGTCCAATGGATCGGATTGCAAATCCGTAAAACCGTGAGTTCGAATCTCACCCGTACTTCCATTTTCGGGATAGACGTAGGGTTCGAGTCCCAAGTAGCGGATGCTGGTAGACCAGTCTTAGTTAGCCGTGAAGTATGGTTTGTCCAAACTTGCCCTATCGAGACAACACCAGCAATGGTGTCCCGAAACTATTTCAAGGAGATAACAATGAAAAATACCTACTTTGAAAACATTGTAAACAAAGAAAAATTCATTTGTCCCAATCCTGATGACGTCAGACTAATTGACGGCATCGAATACTTACGAGTATTGCGAGAGGCTAATCGTAGGGAATGTTTAGTACGTAAAGACAGTTTGCGTAAACTACCAAAATCTAAAATGCCTTTTTAAACATCCATAAATAGTGGATGGAAATAATCTTATTGATTTTGTTTCAAATCAAGCATTGGTATGCGGATTTTCATATTCAAACATATGCACAAACTGTGCGTAAAGGGGTATGGCTTGACTTAACTGGTATAAGCCATACTCTTGATCATGTCTATGCCAGTTTAATAGTTTTATTGACGTTTAGTTATTTCTACTCAGTAAGCGTAAATATTATTTTCCTACTAGTATTTGTAGAAGGGCTAATACATTATTTGGTTGATTATGTCAAAGTAAGATATGGTACTAAAGATAGTGCCACTCCTAAATATTGGAGTCAATTTGGCCTAGACCAATTAGTACATCAGCTAACTTATTTGGGTATGGTATATTTTCTATTAAAGATTTCATAAAATAAGGATTAAAAATATGGCGCAGAAAATTTTAATTATGGGATTACCTGGTTCAGGAAAAACATTCCTAGCTCGTGCATTGAAAACTTATCTTGAGGAAAATAGTAACGTTGATACCATTCCTTATGAAAGAATGGTAGGAATGGAAATGCCTCCAACAGAGTTTTGTGCCAAAGTAAATTGGTTCAATGCCGATGACATTCGTCAAAAATACAATGACTGGGATTTTAGTCGAGAAGGTCGTATTAGACAAAGTATCCGTATGGCCAAATTTGCCTTTGAGTCCAATGGTGATTATGTCATTTGTGATTTTGTTGCTCCATTGCCTGAAATGAGAAACAATTTCAAAGCAGATTGGACTATTTGGATGGATACTATTAGTGCTGGTCGATATGATGACACTAATAAGGCATTTGTTGCACCTGATGTCTATGACTTCCGTATCACTGAACAAAATTGTGAGAAGTGGGCAGAGTTTGTAGGCGAACATATTTTATATAATCGCCGTCGTCCTACATTTAATTGGCAAAAAGAAACGGTACAGATGTTAGGTCGTTGGCAACCTTGGCATGCTGGTCATCGTGCATTATTTGAACGTGCTATTGCCAAAACTGGACAGGTAGTTATTCAAATCCGTGATTGTCAAGGTTGGCAAGGAACTAATCCATTTACTGTTGAACAAGTTCGGGAATATATTCGTAGGGATTTAGATCCCGTTTATCAAGGCCAATATGAAATAATGACTGTTCCTAATATTGTTAATATTACTTATGGCAGAGATGTTGGATATAAAATCGAGCAAGAAACTTTTGATAATGCTGTGCATGATATATCTGCAACTAAGATTAGAAAAGAACTAGGAGTTTAGTATACAATAAGCATTAGCTTCGCTGGTTTCACTGATTTCCCAATTGCTAGCCAATTCAAAGCCCACTGCTTTATATGTTGGCCAGCTAGATCTTCTAGGATAACTCCATATTTGGGTATATCCTTCCTGTTGTCCTTGTTTGATTGTGGCTGTTAATAATTGTTGAGCTATGCCTTGACCCCTGTAATTAGAATCTACCCAAAGTCCTCTAGATCTATAATTATTTTGATTAGGACAGGCGTGTCCGCTATTGACAGCTACAATTTTATCATTTACAATATAACCGTAGAATGTAGGGATTGATTGTATATTAGCTATGTCGTAACCGTTGAGTAAGCACATAGCGCTGTTAGGCTCTATAGAACTTGATCTATTTGGCCAAAGGTATTTGGCCCATATAGGGCATATTTTCTCCCAAGTAAGTTCTATTAGCATATAAATATATTTAATATCAAATATGAACGTGAGGTAAAGAATGTCCAGTATCGTAGAAAAATTTAAAACTAAAGTTGCTGACAGGCTTATTGCCCCAAAGGAAATAAGCACGAATCGATTAAGTATCTGTGACAGTTGCGAACATCTGATAAACATCACTCGACAATGTCGTAAATGTTTTTGCATAGTTGATGCAAAAACCAAATTAAGAAATGCCGAATGTCCTGAAGGAAAATGGTGATTTAAATGTTATCATTTGGAGAAAATGGGTGGATAAAGTACGGATGGGGAGAAAATTTGAATAGGGAAAGAAAATATAAAGATGAGTTTTTTATTAAGGTTTCCCCGCCCCCAGAAAATTTATTAAACGAATCTGCTCTTGATATAGCAATCAAATGTGTTAAAAAGATTTCGCATGCTTATCCGCCCCCTTATAATTTAATGTGCAGCGGTGGCACTGATAGTCAAGCAATGTGTTATGCCTGGTTAAAATCTGGAATTCCATTTAATATCATATCAATAAAATATGTATCAAATGATGTATGGTGGAATCAGCACGATCTTGTTACTCTAGAAGAATTTGCGAATATTAATAAATTAGAGATTAATTTCAAAGAGTTTGATGTCATTGATTTTTTAGAAAATGACTTAAAGGACATAGCAACAAAATATGAATGTCCAAGTCCACAGATAAGTACCCATATAAAAATGACAGATCTAGTGCCTTCGGGCACAATAATCTTTAGTGGTAATTTTATTCCAAATCCAAAACCAATATATTTAACCCCTGCATTATTAGGGCTGCATAAGTTAGCTTTATATAAAAGTAGAAAAGATATTTCTGTTATACCTTTCTTTTTTTTAGAATATCTAGAATTAGCTTACGCTTTTGACTACAATTGTCTTATAAAAAATGATCAATACCTTAAGCACGGATTTGAAATCATCCCACAACCTAGTAAAATTACAGGATTTGAGGAATTAAAAAATTTTTATGATAAATATCAAGAAAGGATTAAGCCGATAGATCGGTTAAGATTCGCAAATAAACCCAGCAACCGTGTGTTCGATCTTTTGTTTAGATACCCATATGAAGGACTTAGAAATCATGGAACACTTCACATAATTAGTAAGGACTAAGAAAGATGAATACTTATTTAATAGATTTTAAAAACGATGCCGATGAAGAAGCAATTCAAGCATACATTAATAATAGTCAATTTTCACAAATTAAAATTTTTAATCGATTAGAAAAAACTTATCAAGTGAGTTCAGAAACTCAACCTATTTTAACCAATATAGTAAGTACAATTGTCAATGATGACGACAGTCATTTACAGCTATTGACAACGGTGAATGTTCCAATGCCAGCTACTCCCAGTACAAAATCATTTAGTTCTAGTGATGATCATAATTGGTGGAAAGTATATTCAATCGCAAATGCAGATTTAGATCAACCAACTATTGATACTGAAATTTTCGGCGAGGGAATAAATGTTTACATGGTAGATAGTGGGATTGATATTACACATTCAGAATTTGCCGATCAAGATATAAATTTACTGTTTTCTTTTACTAATGAGTTTTCTGATAATAATGGACACGGAACAGGATTAAGCAGTTTGATTGTTGGCAATACATGTGGATTAACTAATGCAACTTTAAACGTAGTTAAAATATTTGATCAAACCATTCCTACAAAACAAAGTGATTTATTATCTGCACTAAACGCAATCTTGGAAGATGCCGCAGTATCATCAAATCGAGTATCAGTTGTCAATTTAAGTTGGAGTATTCCTAAAAATTCTTTTATTGAATCAAAAATTCAATGCTTAATTGATGCTGGATTGATTGTGGTTGTATCGGCAGGTAACTCAGGCATGCCTATTTCTGATGTTACACCGGCTTCAATGCCTGATGTATTCACTATAGGATCATATGGTCAAGATTTTATTCCTTCTAATTTTTCTAATTTTTCTAGTTCTATAAGTAATACACCTAATTTAACTAATTTTGGAAGTCTTGATAGTTGGGCTCCAGGAGAAAACATTTATGTAGCAAGCCCGGGCAATAATAGCTATTCTATAGCCTCAGGAACTTCAATATCCAGTGCAATATATTCAGGAGCCATTGCTTATAATTTGAGTCAATATCTAATAAACTCAGGCGATCTTCCGTTATTATTTCAAAGAAATAATGCAATAAGTAGCACAGATCGTAAAAACATAATGGATTTATCAGATTCTAAATATTCATCTTCAGTTAATAAAATTTGTAGTTACGTGGACATAGATAGTCGTCATGCTGATTTCTCAAGTATTGAGAGACCCATAAAACAAGTATCACGAATAGGGCAATTTAGTGCGAGAAGATTTCTTGTGCCGAAATTAATTAAATCATATGAAATATTAGGTGATTTGCCTAATGGAGTAACAATTGATGGCGTAAACATCAATTTTAATATGCAAAATGAACCCGTTTCAGAAAATCATGTAGGTTCTTATTCCTTTGAAATAAGACTTGATTTAAGGAATTTGGATATATCTATTACTAAAGAAGTAAAAATTACCTTATTTGGAACTTTATTTGATCCAACTATTTTATCAAAAGATGACCCTTTACTTGAATTAACATTGGATGTCCAATCATGCACTCAAAATGATTGCACTGGTCAGCCATGTGGTTGTCCCTCACCAAATGTGTTATTATTAATGGGTGATATGTCCAGTAAGCCTGCAGGTCAAGTACAAATCGGAGATTTTGTATATACTATGCATGAAACAACAAAAGAATTTGGTAAATTTATGGTAACAGATGTGAAAATTGAGGATCAGCCTATGGTAAATATCTCCTTCACAGATAATACAACTTTAAGTGTTTCTAGATCACATAAATTCTTAATGGCATCAGGTAATTGGCAACAGGTATTTGAAATTGGTGAAGAATCTGTTATCAAAGGATTTGAAGTTGACAAAACTATTAAATCCATTGTAGAATTAGGTCTTGCCCCTGCTGTTAAATTAACAGTTAAGGATGCACATACTTACATATCTGAAGGACTAATTAGCCATAATGTAAAAGCCGGTAGTAATTATGGTACTTGTGGAGAATGGAAGTTCGGCAGCGGATGTCCTTGTCTCAATTGATGGTGTGTAATGAAAATTAATTTGCCCAAAAACAAACATATAGCAGTAATTCTTGAGCCTAGATCTGGGTCACATGCTTTTAGAAATTATATTTCATCATCTTTAGATATTTTAAATTTAGGTGAATTTTTAAATCCCATTAACCCGCAACAAACTGTGGTTGTTGATAAAAATAAAAAAACTGCTTTAACTTTTAAAGATGTATTTAGAAGAGATTCTGTTTTTGATTTTGATAACATCAAAATCAATAATTGGGCCGATAAAAGTCTAACAATATTAAATGATGTAGCAAGTGTTGACCACTATGCTATTTTTAGTCTTTTGATAAAAAATGTACTTAGTTGCTATCCAGATGTTATTAGAAAAATAAAAAATAACTCTAATATAGATTTTATAAGATTAAAAAGAATAGATGTATTGTATGGTATAGTTTCTATAGAAATTTGTAAATATACTGAAATATGGCATAACATCGATCAAAGAGATACCTTTAGTCGTGTGAATATAAAAAATAAAATTAATATACCTATTGATGAAATTAAATTTCATTTAGAAATGTATATTAAATGCGAGAACCTTATTAAAGAAATATTTGGCAACGTTCCAGTAATTTATTACGAACAATGGCAAAATAATATTCGTAATTTAAACAAAATTATAACTCTACCAAATAAATTAATATCTATTGAATTTTCAAAATTTGCAGGGGATTACAGAGATTTGATATCAAATATAAATGAGATCGAAGATTATTACAGGGAATTTGTTAAGGAACATTCTGAATATTTTCATGACGCCCATGTTAACACTATATTGTCACAATCCATAAATGAGCTTTATTAAACACAGATATACAGTTGAATGTGGGCCTGTTGCTGATCGAAGAACGTTAAACATCCACTTACATCCTTTAAGAAGAAAGGTCGGAGTGTTGATAAGTGGGGGCATGGACAGTGCCTTATTATACTATTTGTTAGTTAGACTAAATGTAGAACAGGGATTTATACATAAAATCACTCCCTATACTATTCTTAGAAAAGACGGCTCTTGTGAATTTGCACAATCTATAATTGATTATGTGCATGATCAATTTAATTTACCATATATAACAACTGAAATAGTAGGTGATCCTACACTATCAGAACCTCGACAAGTAGAATCTGGTTGTATGGATGTATTGGCAAAGTCAAGTATTGTTTATTTGGGATTGATAGAAGAACTGGCTATACATACCATAGGGTGGCGTGATCCAGTTAAATGGAAAGAAACTGAAACCCGCAAATTTCCATTTAAAGATCTGAATAAAAGCCACATAGTAGACTTGATTTATCATTTTAAACAAGAATTTTTGTTTGAACTTACTCATAGTTGTAACATGCCGGGTAAGTGCGGATCCTGTAACGGATGCAATGAACGTCAATGGGGGTTTGACCAGTTAGGAAGAACTGACCCTGGAATAATTTAAAACATAACACATACCTAAAATAAATATAATACTAGCATATTAAGGCTTAGAATGTGTTCTATATTACTGACAAACAAAACAATAGACAATTTTGAAGAAGTAAATTACTACTTGAAATTTCGAGGACCAGACCATACCACTGTACATACACAAAACGGTGTGACATTTGTACATAACTTACTAAGCATATCAGGAGCATTTACTCCACAACCATTTAAGGTTGACAACATAGTGGCCATGCACAACGGCGAAATATACAACTATGGTCATTATGATAGTGATGGATACATGCTCATTCCCACATATAAAGAATACGGTGACTTATTCACTCAACGATTTGATGGCGAGTTCGCTGTGGCACTTGCCGACTTTGAACGTAATTGCGTAATATTCAGCACTGACTTGTTTAAAACTAAACCCTTATTTGTCTCAGTAGAAGGAGATAATTTTGGTATTAGCACATATCGCACTCCACTAGAACAACTTGGATTCACCAACATTCAGTCAGTACCAGCGAATAGCATATTCCATTTGGATCTCAATACCTATACTACAACAAAAATTGGCAGTGTTTATACTTGGGACTTAACACAATTTAAAAATAACTACGACGATTGGAATAGAGCATTTAAGCAAAGCATTTACAAACGTACACACAACATTAGAGAAAGAATCTTTATTGGACTCAGTGCTGGATATGACAGCGGCAGCATTGCCTGTGCGTTGGATCAACAAGGTGTCAACTATAAAGCATATACAATAACAGGCAGTGAAGATACAGCAATAACTGATCAACGTATTAGAGATAATCATCAATACATAGATCGTTCTGGTTGGCATGAAGCACACGACTTTATTGCCGAACGAACTGAGCCATATCAATACACCATATCCAGCTCAAGCAGTGACTATAACGAACGTCATCGTATGTTAATTGATGATGGTGGTAGTAATGGATTAAGCATAGTATGTAGTCAAGCCAGTAAGGAAGGTATTAAAATATACTTGTCAGGCAGTGGTGCTGATGAAATATTTTCAGACTATGGCTATGCAGGCAATAAGATATTCCATCATAGCAACTTTGGTGGATTATTTCCTAAAGACTTATCAACCATATTCCCTTGGAACAGTTTCTATGGCAGCACAATGGAAAGTTATCTAGCCAAAGAAGAGTATGTTAGTGGTGCTTATGGATTAGAGGGACGTTATCCATTTTTAGATAGAGCAGTAGTACAAGAGTTCTTATGGCTTAGTGCAGACTTAAAAAATTCTGTGTACAAAAATGTATTAGATAACTACTTAACCATGCATAGTTACCCTTTCCAGCGTGGTGTGAAAACAGGTTTTTAAATGAAGACAGCATTAGTATTAGGAGCCGGTGGTTTTATTGGCAACCACATGGTGAATCAATTAAGAGAAGAAGGCTATTGGGTTTGTGGCGTAGATTTGAAAAAGCCCGAGTTCAGTAGTAGCCAAGCAGACAAATTTATTGTAGGTGATCTACGTAATCAAAAAACTGTAGCAGCATTGTTTACCACAAGGTTTGATGAAGTATATCAATTTGCTGCTGACATGGGAGGTGCGGGATATATCTTTACCAAAGATCACGACGCCGACATCATGCATAACAGCGCCATGATCAATCTCAATGTGTTGGATGAAATTAAAAAGCAACCAGAAGGTTGTCGTCCAAAGATATTTTATTCCAGCAGTGCTTGCATCTATCCCGAACATAATCAACTAGATCCAGACGATCCTAACTGTGAAGAAAGCAGTGCTTATCCTGCTAACCCAGACAGCGAATATGGTTGGGAAAAATTGTTCAGTGAAAGATTGTACTTGAGCTATGCTCGTAATTATAACATACAAGTACGCATTGCCCGTTATCACAATATCTATGGACCAGAAGGCACATACAAAGGTGGCAAAGAAAAAGCACCAGCAGCCATATGTCGTAAGGTGCTTGAAGCTACTGATCATATTGAAATATGGGGTGACGGAAAGCAAACACGCAGTTTCCTATACATTGACAAATGTATTGAAGCTACTAGAAGGCTTATGCAGAGTGATTTCGAAGGTCCAGTTAATATTGGCAGTGATGAAATGGTTACTATTAATGAGTTAGCCGAAATGGCTATTAGAATATCAGGCAAGCAGCTCACCATAAAGAATATTCCTGGACCATTAGGAGTAAGAGGACGCAACAGTGACAACCTATTAATACAAGAACGATTAGGATGGGTTCCTAACTATCTTTTAGAAGTGGGAATTAAAAAAACATACGAATGGATTCAACAACAAAATGACAACACTAACTAAAACAGTATTAGAAAAATACCCCAACGACATATTTGTAGAAACTGGCACTGCATATGGCGAAGCAGTGAGATTGGCCATACTTTGCGGATTTAAAAAGATTTACAGTATTGAAATAAATCCAGACCTAGTGCGAGCAAATCAACAGCAATATGCTGATCTTATCAAACTAGGCAGTTTGGAAATTATAGAAGGCGACACTTCAATTATTTTCCCCGAGCTAATTAAACGCCTTGAAGGCAGGGCAACTTTTTGGTTAGATGCACACTGGGACGGCGGGCCGTTGGGCACTGTTAAATGTCCGTTGCCAATGGAACTGGAAGCCATACATCAACATGCCATCAAAAATCACACTATTATGATTGATGATCGTCGTTGCTTTGGTGTTGGCAATTGGGGAGCAGGCATAGTAGAATCAGAAATCATTGGCAAGCTAAAACAAATTAATCCCAACTATACTGTAGGATATGAAAACGGTTGCGTTCCTGATGACATTATCACGGCAGTGATTAGATGAATATTATATCAAAATATCAATTCCCTGGAATTGAACCAATAATGAATGGTAGTCGTAGTCAAGTAGGGCAAGATGTATTTGTTCTAAGTATGCTAAAGGGAAAAACACAAGGTAGATATGTGGAAATTGGCGGGCATGAACCTGAAGTTATCAACAATACCTATTCTTTGGAAAAACTATATAATTGGACTGGTGTTAGTTTAGATATTTCACAATACTGTGTAAATGCTTTTAATCAACGAAGAACTAATAAGGCTCTATTACAAGACGCAGTAACAGCAGACTATGCCAAAATATTCAACGATTTAGGTTGGCATGATAACGTTATTGATTATGCCAGTGTGGACATTGAACCATGTATAGCAACATATCAAGCTCTGGTTAAATTATTGGACAGTGGTTATAAATGTGCAGTAATTACTTTTGAACATGCTAACTATCTAGATAAAGATGGCACTAGAGAAAAGAGTAGAGAGTTTTTAACTAATATGGGATATGATTTATTAGTGCCCAATGTTAGGATATTACCAAATTGCTATGAGTTTGAAGATTGGTGGGTGCATCCTGACCTAGTTGATATGGATCATGTGGAACAATTTAGATCAACTTCAGAATACATATTCTGGAAAACTTATCTTTACGGCGTGGATACACAATAGTGAACACAATATACATCTACTGTGATGGCGGTTTTGGCAATAGATTCAATAATCTATTAAACGGATTATTCATAGCCAAACACTGTAACTACATACCTAAGATTATTTGGCCTGTCAATAATTGGTGTGGGGCGACCTTCACTGACTTATTTGATAGTAGCTTGGAAGAATTTAAAGAGTTTGACAAAGAAACTTTTTTCAGTCAACATGATACTAATAATTTCATGCACTGGAATCCATTTCAGCCAGAGCTAGTAGTACAAAATCCCATGTGGATACACGTGGGCATAACTGATTTTATGCGAACACAACCAGATAAAGATATTTTCTTTTTTTCTAGTCTATTGTGTCCTTGGATAGATCGTAATTTACTACGCCCAATAGTACGTCAATTAGATTTTCAGCAAAGAATTTTAGACATTGCTAGTTCCGTTATCAAAGACAAATGTAACAACAAAGAGTTTTTTGGTATTCATTTACGTTGGACCGACCATACAAAGAACATAAACTTGGACGATTATTTGTCACATGTGGCCAATAATCAAGATAGTCAATTTTTTATTTGCAGTGATAGTGCTGAAGTAGAAGCCAAGTTCATGCAGTATGCAAACACATTTAAATATGACAAAACCAGTTATGTGGAAAAACTAGTGGAGGGTGATTGGAATACTGTTATAAGAGACAGCACTGGTGCAAACTTTCCATATAACGTAAATCGTAGCAGTGAAAGTGTTGTGCAGGCCATGGTAGATTTGGTCATACTGAGTCGTAGTACCTTGATTGAAACAGATTTTACAAGCACCTTTTTACAAGTGGCAAAATTATTACAGGAAATGACATCGCCTATAAAATTAAAAGATATACATACTAGCTATGAAACCGATAAGGGGACTACACATAGTTATATTGAAACATATGACATAATTTTTGGACCGTATCAAAACCATAACATCAACTTTTTAGAAATTGGTGCATTGACCTGCGGTAGTCTCCGCATGTTCAATGACTTTTTAACTAAGGCTGAAATTTACGGCATTGATAATTGGAGTCAAACTGTTGATCATTATGGACGAATTATTGATGTACCCTCTATGACCACACACATTAATAATAACTATCCTAGAATACATCTTGTGACCTGTGACAGTACTAATAAAGAGCAGGTAAAAGAAAAGTTCGATGACTTAAAATTCAAATTTATTCTTGATGACGGTGATCATAATCCACAATCACAATTTAATACATTTAAAAATTTCATACCCTATTTGGCCAACAATGGCACTTACATAGTTGAAAGTGTTTATGGCATTGTAGAACTGGATGAAATGCTAAAGGCCTATATTAAAGAACAAAGCTTGCCCTATCATGTCAAAGTAGTAGGATTCTTTAAAGGGCAGCGTGCCGACGACGTTATATTGATTATAAGATAATTATGGAGAAACTTTTAGTTCATACTAGATGTGGCATGGGTGATCATATCATTTGCAATGGTATTGTAAATCATCTAAGCGAAAATAATTTTGTTTATCTACTAAGAAGAGAAAGCAAAGATGAAACATTACAATGTTTATATAAAGATAATCCCCGTGTTGAATTAGTCACCACACCGCATCAAAACTTAGGACAGACTCATGACGATTATGTGCAAAAACTAGCACAGGAATTGAATGCTCGACCTTTTGGTATTGCTACTCATCGTGTAGAAATGCATCGATACCAAGAATGTATGTACGAATGGTCTAATCTACCGTTTGAGTATAGATATAGCAAATTTCGTTTACCAAAGGAAATACCAGGAAGGCGAGAACTTTATGATAGACTACGTCCAAAAGGTCCATATGCACTAGTGCATTTTGAGGGCGGTAATGGAACTAACCATATTAAATGGGAAAAGCATATAAGCCCCCATATGGAAATATTAGAAATAAAACCAGCAAGCAGAAATCTATTAGATTGGATTGATTTGATTATAGATGCTGAAGAAATACATTGTATTCCTAGCGGTCCGTTTCATTTTGTTGATAGTATTGTGTCAAAGATAAAGGCAAAAAAAGTTTTTCATAATTCTAGGTCTAGTTCCAATTTCAATCCAAATAATGAATTCAATCAACGTTGTTGGGGGTTTGTAGATTATGACCCTAAATTATGGATTTAATATGATCAGTTGCGTATACCGACTTTGTGATAAAAATATTAGAAATCAACCCGCCCATATCAGACCTAGTTGGTTTGATAAAAGAAAATGTTTGACATCTTTTTTAAATGCCGTTGAGCAGGCCAAGGCTGTAGTCAAAGAAGTTATTTTTGTTCACGACGGAACCGTAGGCGAATTATATGAAATGATTCCAAAACAACACACCATTGTGAAATTGTCTAGAAATGAAAATTTTAGCAGTAGTGTAGACACATTACATATTTGTAAGGAATTGAATACTAGTTTTAATTTGATCGAGGATGACTATTTACATAAACCTAATAGCATAACAGCCATAGCCAATGTGATAGATCAATTAAAATTTGTGACCAATTATGATCATCCTGCACAATATACCAATGACTTCAAATACATTCATAACTATCCCAATAAAAATTTAGAATATTTTGACGAACAAACCGGAGTTAATTGGCGTACAGCAGACTATTGCTGTTATACTTTTGCTGTAAATAAGGATCTTTTCTTAAACAAAAATGAACTATTTCACGCAAATGTCTGTAAGGCTGTGTCATTATGCATTGAATTACAAAAGCAAGATGTAAATTTATGGCGCAGTGATCCTGGACTTATTATGCAGTTGGATAGATATACTGCATTGAGCAAGCAAAATTGGCAGGAATTTAACGAGAAAATACTATGACACCATCAATGGATCAAGCAGGATTGGATTGTTTTAAACGAACATTACAATCTAGTCAATGTTATTTGGAATATGGCTGTGGTGGTAGTACAGTATATGCTGCTAATGTTGCCAAAATAGAAAATATCATAAGCATAGAGTCTGATCCAGATTGGATTAAACAAATTACCAACTTGTCCAATTCAACTTTATTATTAGAGCATTGCGATATCGGGCCTGTCAAAGAATGGGGATATCCAAAAAATAAAGATCACATTGAAAATTTTTGGAAGTACACTATAACTCCTTGGCAGGTTGCACAAAAACACAACTTAATTCCAGATGTTGTATTGATTGATGGACGTTTTAGAGTGGCTTCATTCTTGTATAGTTTGATGTGTGCCAAAGAAGGTGTTACCATATTGTTTGATGATTATTATGAGCCTAGACCTCATTATTTTGTTGTGGAAGAGTTTTCGCCTGTAAAAGAGCAGCAGGGCAGAATGGCAGTATTCCAAGTAGAGAAAAATTATTCTGTGGAAAAATTGACTGCCAAACTTGCAGAATATTTGCTAGATCCCAGATAAAAGTGTTGACAGTGTAGTGCTCTGATGCTATACTAATGACTTAGTAAGCGTTCTTTAACAAGTTAAACAAGTTAAGCACCCATCGTCTAGAGGCCTAGGACATTGCCCTTTCACGGCAAGAACACGGGTTCGAATCCCGTTGGGTGTACCAACTTATTGATCATGGCTTGGAGAAAATGGCTGTGTCCACCAGCCTAGGCCTAAGTCTGTATTTGGGGGAGTGCCGGCTCACTTAGACATCGTCTAAGGTTAACCTGAACACAATGTGTGTACTACGAATCATGGGAGTAGCTACCCTAGCAATAAGAGTACCCGAGGAAGTGTGAATTCCTGGCAATGATAACAGGGCGATTGTTATTCATAATTCAAGCCATGATCAATAAGTTGCGTTAAATATTAGGTGGAAGACATATACGATTATATTCTAAAACCAAAAGCACTTCGTCAGGAACATTTGGATCTTGATGAATCCTGTATAGAAAGAGGCGGTGGCAGTACTTACTGTAAAGGATTATTGGCACACTTGTTGGAAACGACCATGCCCAGTGGTCATATGATTCATGTATGCCATGCTTGCCATAATGGCTTGTGTAGCAATCCAAGACATTTGTATTGGGGTACGGCCAGTGAGAACAGACAGGATCGTGTGCGTTTTGAAAATCGTAGTGTCATGGAAGATTTAGCGTTTAGGTTTAGAAGAAGAAATTAGCCCTGGTGGTGGAATGGTAGACACGCTGGTCTTAGAAGCCAGTGCCGAGAGGCGTGGGAGTTCGAGTCTCCCCTGGGGCACCAAATATGCGGGAGTAGCTCAGTTGGTAGAGCATTACCTTGCCAAGGTAAATGTCGCGAGTTCGAGACTCGTCTCCCGCTCCATTAAACAAGTAGGGAAGTGTGGGAGAGTGGTTTAATCCGTCAGTCTTGAAAACTGAAGAGTCGAAAGGCTCCGTGAGTTCGAATCTCACCGCTTCCGCCACACACAGAGTATAAGTAAAAGACACGGAGCGTGGGCCGGATGGTAAGGCAGCGGATTGCTAATCCGTACAACGTCTCAAAGCGTTGATAGGGTTCGACTCCCTAACGCTCCGCCAATAACATAAAGAGGAAATGAATTGAAGGCAGATAAGAATTATAAAATGAGCAAACAAGGCAAACGTGACCTTGCACAAATTATTGACCCTCATTATAGAGGTATTCTTAAAAGAGCTATTATTGCTTCCGAATTGGCAGCAGCAGTTAAAATCAAACCAAGTAAGACCGAATTCAAAGCTAATATTGCTGAGGAGGCTGTATGATGACGAAATTATCAGACTCTATCAAAGAAGCATTAGCAAAAAAGCAGGCCGCTAAGGGTAGCGGTGGTAAATTACAAGCCAATGGTGATCCTACCAAAGGTGTTAAAGCACCAGTAATGCCTAACAAACCTATGAAAAAAGCAGCAGGTCGTGGCGGATAATGCCAAATTATATTGACTTACATATTAAAACAATTATAATAGGCATATGAACAATTTAGCAAAACTAGCACTAGACAATGGCGGTGCAATTAGACCATTGATTATTCCTGCTGGCCTAACCGAAGGCACAGGTCTTATGAACCCTAGTATGTTTATTGATGATGATGGCAAGATCAAAGTTAATCTACGTCATGTAAACTATACTTTTTATCATAGTGAGGCAAAACTGTTTCAACACCAGTGGGGTCCACTAACTTATATCCATCCAGAAAATGACATGCATTTGCGGACTTGGAATTGGTATTGTGAATTAGACAATGATCTTAATATCCAACGTTTTACCAAAGTGGATACTAGTACATTTGACACTTACGAACCTCAATGGGACTTCGTAGGTTTAGAAGACGCTCGTATCTTCCGTTGGGACAATAAACTATATCTTAGCGGTGTTCGTAGGGATACTACTAAGATTGGCCAAGGTCGTATGGAACTTAGCGAAATCGTTGTGGATAAAGATACTGTAAAAGAAATCAGTAGAGTTCGTATCGAACCACCCAAAGACAGTTATTGTGAAAAGAATTGGATGCCCATAATGGACATGCCATTTCATTATGTAAAGTGGAGTAACCCCACTGAAGTAGTCAAAGTAGATCCCGTAACTGGTGTGGCCACTACTGCATTTTTAACTGAACGTATTCCTTTAAATGGGGACTTTAGGGGTGGCAGTCAACTAGTAAAATTCCGTGGATATTACTTGGCTGTAGTACATGAAGTGAACTTGTTCAAAAGTGAAGTGGGTCGTAAAGATGGCGTGTATAGACATCGCTTTTTATTGTGGGACGACAAGTTTAACTTGATTGCCTATAGTAGAGACTTTGCTTTTATGGATGCTCACGTGGAGTTTGCTGTGGGCATGGCACAACAAGGTACAGATATGTTGATCAGTTTTGGTTTCCAAGACAATGCTGCCTATATCCTAAGAATGGATATGGACATTTTAGAAAAGTTTATTAAAGGCGAATTATGATTAAAGATTGTTTCCCATACTTCAATGAGCGTGAGTTGCTTGAACTACGCATTAACTTGTTGAAAGATCATGTGGATGAATTTGTTATTTGCGAAGCAGATAGAACACACAGTGGCAAACCCAAAGAACTCACCGTGTCAAAGACCATTGATGAGTTAGGCTTACCAAGAGATAAAATCCGTATTGTCACTGTACATCTGCCTCCAAAGGAAGAACTACAAGACGATCATGCTCGTGAACGTATGCAACGTGATGCTGCCGCTGAATATATTGGCTACAATGACTTAGCGTTTATTAGCGATTGCGACGAGATTATGAATCCTAGCTTTATTGATTACTATGCTATGGTAGCCAAAAATAATGCAAATAGCATCCTACGTTTGCCCATGGCATTCCTAATGGGCAGAGCTGACTTGCAAGCATACGATCCACTTGGTAAGGCCATTGCGTGGAGTCCTGGTTTTGTCTGTATGGGTCATCACAAAGAAAAGTATACCTTAAGTGAAATTAGAGAAAGCCATAGTAAAGGCTACTTCAATGTGGTATATAGAGATATCTTTACAATGGATGGCGGTGTAGTGCAGAACGCAGGTTGGCATTTTAGTTGGATGGGCGGTGGTGCTCGTAATCAAATTAAATATCAGTCGTTTATGCATTATCAAGACGACATTCCCAACAGTGCAGGCCAAGGCGACAAGACAGCATTGAATGAGTTTATTGGCAGTCATGAAGTTAAGGTTGGCAGTACTGATCCATTAGGACGTGATAATCACATCATGCAGGCCTATGATACTAGTTTATTGCCCAAGCTAGTTTTTGACTTGCCAAGAGTAAAAGAGTTTTTGTTACCTTAAGGATATATAGTTAACGCCCTTATAGCTCAGCTGGTAGAGCAACTGATTTGTAATCAGTAGGTCCCGTGTTCGAATCATGGTGGGGGCACCAAATTCCGGAGTATAGCACAGCCTGGTAGTGCGCCTGCTTTGGGAGCAGGAGGTCCAAGGTTCGAATCCTTGTACTCCGACCATGTAATTTTTAAAAGAGAATAAAATGAAAGTTAGAGCCAGTCATATTTTAGTAGATTCAGAACAAAAAGCCCAGGCCTTGATTGAAGGAATTCAAACAGGAGAAGACTTTGCTAGATTAGCAGCAGCAAATAGTAGCTGTCCAAGTGGTCAACGTGGTGGTGACCTTGGTGAGTTTGGTCGTGGACAAATGGTCAAACCTTTTGAAGATGCCACATTTGGTTTAGAGGTAGGCCAACTAAGTGGTCCAGTTCAAACTCAGTTTGGATACCATTTGATTCTACGTACTGCTTAATAATCAGCGGGATTCGTAAAATGGTATTACCTCAGCCTTCCAAGCTGAAGTCGCGAGTTCGATTCTCGCATCCCGCTCCAACTTTAAATTAAAAATGAAAATTGTAAAAAAACTTAGTCGTGGTCCAGACATTGATACTCAACAATGTGTAAAAATGTCAGGAGGTAATAAATTTCTTTTAGTCTTAGTGGCGGCACAAAAGGCTCGTGAACTACGTCGTTACAACCATGACGATCATGGATGTGTAAGTGCTCTACTTGAAATACAAAATGGTCGAGTAGACACACAAGAATATCTCAACAAGAGAGTTAGAGCAAAACAGCCAAAACGCTAGACAACACATATAGATCAGCATATAATACATGCATTGGGACGTTAGCTCAGTTGGTAGAGCGTCGCCTTTACACGGCGAATGTCGGCGGTTCGAACCCGTCACGTCCTACCATTAATTTTTAAGGAACTATGATGAACTTGACTCTACGCAAAGCTAATGCTGTCCAAACACTGATCAACGACACACTCAAGGCTCTTGAATTTAAAAACAGTGTTACTATCGACGAGTTTCAAAACGTTGGAGAAACATTAAGTCTTGCACAGGAAAAGTTTAGTGCTGACATTGCCCGCCGTGAACGTTTATTGGAAGCATTATACGCCATCCGTAAAGGTGTTAGTCAGGCCAATGTGCAGTACGGTATTGATGCCAAATTGGCAGACATTGCTCATTTGGAAAAACAAATTCAATTTTATTCCAAATACGTAAGTGAAACTGTTCAAGAGCCTTTGACCGTAATTGAAAGTCGTTTGGCAAAAATCCGTAACAAAGGTGAAGGTAGTCATAGCTTCTATCAGGACAATGTTACCGTAAGTCTGTTCAATGCCAATGACATTACTAACTTTAAAAATATTGTGAGTTTTAGTCGCAAGCAAAAACAAAAAGCTCAAGATGAAATTCTTGAACTCAACGTACAAACAGTTATTCAGATCACTGAAGAAGTTGAAAAGACTTTGAAGTTTGAAGGTATTCTGTAAGATTTTGCCAATTTATTAAAATTGGCCGTAGTGGGAAAGAAGATTAGGTAGATACCTCTACTATAGTAGAAAAAATCGAAACACTTTTTAAGTGACATATTTGTGTGAACCAACTAATTTATAACGACGTTGTGTTTTGTAAGTTGGGAGTATACAGAGTAATGTGCTTTGCCTATTGAACATTGTTCGTGAGGGCCGTAACCTTACTTGTACATTGTCCCGTCTATGTAATTAACTTTTCCCTACGTGGCCCTGTGTAATGCAGGGCTTTTTTTTGGCAGTAAAAAACTACACTATAAATACTCTGCGGAGAACATATGGAAAATAAACTAATTATAGCCAGTCGTGAATCGAGATTAGCCATGTGGCAGGCTAATCACATAAAAGAATCTTTGGAACTAAACGAATATCAAGTGGAAATATTAGGCATGACCACAAAGGGCGATCAAATTCTAGATCAACCTTTGTCCAGTATTGGTGGCAAAGGCCTATTCATTAAAGAATTAGAAGTGGCACTACAAGAACGTCGTGCGGATTTAGCAGTTCACAGTATGAAAGACGTACCAATGGACTTGCCTGATGGATTTAGTCTAGCAGCCATTACTCGTAGAGAGGATGTTAGAGACGCATTTGTCAGTAATAAATTTAATAGCCTAGCTGAACTACCAGCAGGTAGCGTAGTGGGCACTAGTAGTTTGCGTAGACAAGGGCAACTGCTAAGGAAATTTCCTTTGTTAAAGGTGGCGTCTTTACGTGGAAATTTAGACACTAGGTTAGCCAAATTAGATGCAGGCGAATACGATGCCATTATTTTAGCAGCGGCAGGATTAAAAAGACTAGGGTTAGGACATCGAATACGCAGTGAGATAGACCCCAAAATAATTGTACCAGCGCCTGGGCAAGGAGCATTGGGCATAGAAATATTAAATGACAGATCCGATCTATTGGAGGCCATAGGAGCATTGACTGATATTGAAACTACCATTTGTGTAAGGGCTGAACGTGCTTTTAGTAAACGTCTTGGCGGCAGTTGTCAATTGCCCTTAGGTGCATATGCAGAAATTGGAGACCATCAAACTTTTACCATGCAAGGTCTTATTGTCATGCCAGATGGTACTGATATTATTTCGGCTAATTGCAAAGGTCCTTGGAAAGAAGCAGAAAAATTAGCCGTTTCCATGGCTGAAGCCATGCTTGCTCGTGGAGGCAAAAAAATAATGGCAAAAATTTTAGGTACAATATAATTATGAATGATATATTTTTAAGAGCTCTACTCAAGCAACCAACAGAAACAACTCCTGTTTGGGTCATGCGCCAAGCCGGACGCTACTTACCTGAATACAACGAAACAAGACGTAAGGCCGGCAGCTTTTTAAATCTTTGTAAAACTCCCGAATATGCCTGTGAAGTAACATTACAACCCTTAGATCGTTATGACTTAGACGCATCAATTATCTTTTCAGATATTCTTACAGTACCAGATGCCATGGGCTTGGGCTTACACTTTGTGGACGGTGAAGGTCCTAAACTAGCCAACCCAATTAAAGATGAAAACGATGTGAACAAACTGTTTGTGCCAGATGTAGAGAAAGAGCTACGCTATGTTATGGACGCTATTACCATGACACGTCGTGCAATTAACGGAAGAGTACCATTAATTGGTTTTAGTGGTAGTCCATGGACACTGGCCTGCTACATGATTGAAGGCGGCGGCAGTGATGATTATGCCAAAGTCAAAAGCATGATGTATTCTCGTCCTGACCTCATGCACAAGATTTTGAACATTACTGCTGATGCTGTTACTGAATACTTAAATGCACAGATCATTGCTGGAGCTCAAGCTGTTATGATTTTTGACAGTTGGGGCGGTGTATTGAGTGAAGATTCTTATAAGAAATTCAGCTTGAGTTATATGCGACAAATTGTAGAAGGACTAATCAAAATCAAAGATGGCGTAGTCATCCCCAATATTGCTTTCAGCAAAGGCGGTGGACTTTGGTTAGATGATCAAGCCGAGATTGGTGTAAATGCGTTGGGCGTGGATTGGACCGTTGATTTGGCCAAGGCTAGAGCATTAGTTGGCGATAGAGTTACCTTACAAGGCAATATGGACCCTGTGGTGTTGCGTAGCACACCAGAAGCAGTGGCTTGTGAAGCAGAAAGAGTTGTACGTAGTTTTGGTCCCAGCAATACTGGTCATGTATTCAATTTAGGGCATGGTATTAGTCAATACACACCGCCTGAGAATGTCTCGGTATTGATTGATACAGTACATAGAGTTGGAAGAGAAATGCGTGTGGCGGAATCACAACAGTTGACATTGGACCTATAAGACTGTATACTATGAAAGTAGTCGTTAGTGGAAAGTGGTAGACCTCCCGCTTCTTCTGAAAGGAAAAGCTGGGGACGGGCATTCGACATTGTCGCGCTCTGCGGGTTCGAATCCTGCCGACTACATACACACAGAGTTGGTTATGAAAAAGATTAGTACAAGCCCAGAACGTTATACTACTCAAATAAAAAGATACTTGGCTCGCTGTGAGCGAACTAATGAACAACCCAATCAAGCCTACATAAAAATGTACGAAGACAGCCGTCGTGAATCCAGAGATCGAGTCAACGATCCCAAATGGCAAAAAGACAATTTAGAATACGACCTGCGTACCACTGATTGGATGTTGGAAAAAGTACGAACTAACAATGGTTATGCACAGAATCTTTATGCTGCTCTATGCAATCGACAGTTTCGTAAAAAAGAAATGTGGAACATTTTGAAAGATCAACGTTGGACTTGCACTTGGCGTTATGCTGGTGGCATTATTGCCGACATGCAGGAAAAGGGCGACTACATGGATTGGTATTGTAGTGGACGTGGCACTGCTGATTATGACAGCTACGATGAAACTCATGGTCGTATGCCTGATCATGTACCAGAAGGTTATGTAACTAGAGAAGTTGAACAGGACTTAGATCGTTTAGGTTGGTGCGTATTACCCGAAGAAGAGGATGATAGATTATGACTACTTACAACGTGGAAGATATTTTTGAAGATATCCCTGATGACCCCGATCATGTACTATTCAAAATCCCCCCTGAAATATCAGAGAAGTTAGGATTGAAAGAAGGCGATCAGATAGATGTTAAACAAGAAGGCGAATCCTTAATCATTACCAAAATTTCAAAATGATGACTTTAGAACTCAAAATGATTGATCTTCGTCCAGTATTGGAATTGGCCTGTGCTGCTTATAGAACCAACAATGGCTATCTAAAAGTAGAACAATCTGTATATGATGAAGACACTAATGAATGTTTGTTTGTCAAAAGTGCCAACAAACAGCTTATCAAAAAAGAATTGCGTAGAAGGGAAAATGAACGACCGCCTTCTATGGAAGTGTTAGATGAAGATCGTGAGCTGGCTGATGTTATCCAACAATATGGACGTAAGCTCATGTTCAATGTGATCAGTGGCGAAAATGATTTTCTAATGGACATTAGTCGTTTTTTGGAAACTGGGCGTATTCCCGAAGTTAGTATTGGGCTTGTTGCTTATATGCCACAATGGTATTATAAGAGCTTGGAAGAAAAGGAAATCAAGCGTAAACTACGTGAGCTTGATGAAGGGTTTTTGGGACAACCTGGAACTAAATTGGCTGATAAAGATTGTGAAATTATTCAATCAGAATACTCAGATAAGTTTGTTTCTTGGAACATCTGTGCTATAATTGATAATAAATTAGCTACATGGTTTGCTAAGGAACAAATGAAATTAGGCCCGGCTGTATTGGTCAAGGCCAAAGTTAAAGATCATCGTAAGCATTGGAAATTTAAAGTAGAAGAATCTCGCCTTAATTATGTTAAAGTGGCACAATGAAAATCAAACTAATTAGCGACATCCATTTAGAATTCGGCGACATCGAAATTTACAATGAGCAAAATTGTGATGTGCTAATTCTCAGTGGAGATATCATGGTGGCACAGGACCTACATGACTACCCTGCTGACTATTTGAATAAAAAAAATACTTTTGGTGCTAGACAAAATGCTGCTATACTTTATAGAAATTTTCTAAAGCGGTGTAGTGATAGATTTCCGCATGTGATTTTTGTTGCAGGTAACCACGAATACTATCACGGCAAATTTCCTGATGCCATTGATTATCTACGGGAAGAGTGTGCAGTATATCCTAATGTTTACTTTCTAGAAATGGATGCTAAACAAATCGAGGATGTGATCTTTGTTGGTTGTACTCTTTGGACTGACATGAACAAGGGTGATCCTATTACCTTATATTCGGTATCAGACATGATGAATGATTATCGTATTATTCGTAATAGTCAACGCAACTATGCCAGACTACGTCCACAGGATACAGTTAACAAACATCATGATCATGTGGCCTATATTAAACATGTGGTAGAAAATGATCCCAGTAAAAAATATGTAGTAGTGGGTCATCACAGTCCTAGCAAGTTGAGCACACATGAAATGTACAAAGGTGAACGTATTCAAAATGGTGCATTTAGCAGTGACCTTAGTGAATTCATTCTTGATCATCCTCAAATCAAGTTGTGGACACATGGGCATACGCATCATGCATTTGACTATGTGATCGGTGAGACTAGAGTTGTATGTAACCCACGTGGTTATGAAGGTTACGAAGATCCCAGTGGTTGGGATCCAAATATTGTATTGGAAGTATAATGGATAAGAACATCAGTGATATTGTTAGATTAACTAGTGCTAATTTAAGTGAGCTATTACAGCGAGTGGCAGATCATATTGAAGAATTAGAGTTCGAAAACGCTCAATTGCGTAAACGACTAGAAGCATACGAACCTGTAATCAAGGACATAAATTGAAGTACATTGCTGATACTTGTACTGTGATCAATGAAAATAATGATCGTGAAGTGCCTGCTGAAATTTTAAGTTTCAAAGAAGGCAAAATGTTAACCGTTAGCCTTAACAAAAGCGTCAAGATTTCATTAGCATGGAATGGTAAGATTTATGAGGGCAAAGCCAGTGGAATGAGTTTTATCAGTACAGGTCCTAAAATAGTAGAAACTAAGGAGGGTCGATGAAAGTAGTACTGGTTACTGGTGGATTTGATCCCGTCCATAGTGGACACATTGCATATTTTGAAGCAGCCAAAGCTTTAGGTGATATGTTGATTGTTGGGCTAAACTCAGACGAATGGCTCCAACGAAAAAAGGGCAGAGCCTTTATGCACATCTACGAAAGAGAACGAATTGTCAGTTCTCTTCGTGTAGTTGATCGAGTAGTTTGTTACCCTGACGCAGATGGCAGCAGTAAAAATGCAATTACTGGTGTAAGAGCAATGTACCCTGATGCCACTATTATATTTGCCAATGGCGGAGATCGCACACAACAAAATATTCCAGAAATGGATATCGACGATGGTAACATTGAATTTGTATTTGGTGTGGGCGGAGAAGATAAAAAGAACTCAAGTAGCTGGATCCTAGAAGATTGGCGAACCAATCGTACTGAACGTGCTTGGGGGTGTTGGAAAGTACTCAGTGATGTTGACACCACAGTTAAAGTAAAAGAATTAATTGTGGACCCGGGCAAAAAATTAAGTATGCAACGTCATCAACATCGCAATGAATTTTGGTATGTGGTCAAGGGAGAAGGGCGAGTTAATTGGCGAGTTGGGTTCACTGATATTCAAAAGCATAGTACCATTAGAATAGACACTATGGAATGGCATCAATTGGAAAATACCGGCACTACTAACTTACATGTGATTGAAATTCAACATGGTTCAGAATGTGTCGAAGATGACATTGAACGTTTAAGGGATTAAAATGAAAATTGGCTACTCATTGAGTCGTTGTATTCGAGACATCGTAGAAGGAGTAGTGGATCCAGAAGATGTGCAAGTGTTAATCACTGGTACTCATTTTGATCCTACTCTGGATGATCAATGGGATGCTATTTGGCATGGCTACGCCTATGAACATGGTATTTGGAGTGGATTGAAAAATCGTGAAGACGAAGTCAGAGCTGTTACCCTGCAACTTTGGGATGATGGCAAAATTCATCAACCTCGCAAATTTGGTGCTGGCATAAGATCACCTGCCTATCATTGGCGTGAAATTGTATTAATGGATAAGGAATTAGATCAAAACCCAGCTGCCCGCATGGCTTGGGAAAAGTTTAAAATGATTGCGGAATTAACTAACATAAAGGTGGAAAATGATTAAAGAATACATCAACATCGTAGAATCTATGAATGGAATCACCGATGCTTGGTTTAAACATGGCGGGTTTGAAACTTATAAAAAGCCTGCCAAAGAACATTACAACATTGCAGATGAACCTGGTGTAATTGACACACTGGAAGGTCCTGTAAAATATCCAGCTGGTTATTACATTATGCGTGGTCCAAAGGGGGAAAAATATCCAATCAGTCCAGAAAAATTTGATGCACTCAAAGATGATCATGGGCATGGTATTTGTACCCCAAAGAAAATTATGAAGGTTGCCAAGTTGGCCGATCATTCCGGAAGTGTTGACACTAGCTGGGGTGAAAAGCTACACTACAATCCAGGAGAAGATTATATTGTACGTCACGGCCATAACGACTACGGCGTAGTAAAGAAAGATATTTTCCACCAAACTTATGATACATCAAACATTGAAGGATAAAAGATGCCCAATTTAGTACCTATGGTAATCGAGCAGGAAGCTCGAGGTGAACGTGCTTACGACATTTACAGTCGTTTGCTTAAAGATCGAATTGTCATGCTGGACACTGACGTAAATGAACATACTGCTAGCCTACTAGTAGCACAGTTTCTGTTCTTGGAGGCTGAAGACAGCAACAAAGACATTTACTTTTATATCAACAGCCCAGGTGGCAGCGTAACAGCAGGCATGGCTATCTACGATACTATGCAATTCATTAAGCCCGATGTGCAGACTATTGTCATGGGACAGGCCTGTAGCATGGGCAGTTTGCTAGCACAGGCTGGTGCATCTGGTAAACGTAAAATCCTACCCAATGCACGACACATGATTCACCAACCCAGCGGCGGTGCTCGTGGACAGGCTACGGACATGCAGATTCAAGTTGAAGAAATTCTCAAAATGAAAAAGTACTTGACTGATATCTATGTTCGACACAATACCAAAGGTAAGACTTTTGATGAGCTTACTCGTGACATGGAACGTGATAGGTTTATGAGTGCTCAAGAAGCACTGGACTATGGATTGATTGATGAGATTGTAGCCAAACGCCCAAAGTAGAAAATGAATAAATACAGTGTGAGGTGTGTATGGCAAGACGAGGTTTTAACTGGTTCGAACTAACACAAAACGCACTGTATAATCAAGTGCTGGGAAATCTACTCTCCAACGAATTAGAAAACGTAGAAATTAAAACTCTACAAAAAAATACCAGCAAACATCTCAAAAGCTTAATCCCTGTTAATATAAGAAATTGCCGTAGTGCCAAAATAGGCCCAGGCGAACTGTATGTCAGTGGCTTTTATTTCAGTGACAGAGATCTAGAAGGATTGACACCTATTCAAATAGAATTTCATTTCAATAACAAAGATACACACATTGATCTTACCTATATTAATCACAAAAGATTGTCCAAACTCATAGTGGATGTTGTATTCCACGAAATGATACATATGCGTCAATATCGTTCTAGAGGTTGGAAAGAGCTTAAAGGACATGCTACTATAGCCCATAGCCAAAATGGCAATCAGGAATATTATGGTCATAGAGATGAAGTCGGTGCATATGCTTTTAACATAGCTACAGATCTTTGGCACAAATTTGGCAATGATATTAACAGTAGTAAAACATGGCTAGACACTAACAACTACCGTAAATCCCGTCATAATGCTTTCAAAAGTTATATGGAAGTGTTTGAACACAATCATGAACATCCAGTAATAAAAAGTTTGAAAAGAAAAATTGTCGCTTATCTGCCTAATATCGACATAGATAAACCATTTCGAACTGATAGACACTTGACTTATTAATTCCAAGCATATATAATATACACATTGTACAACCAATCTAGGACTGAAATGGCTGACCCTTGTGAACTTGTAATATCCGCTTTGGAACAACACCCTAGTCGCTTGAACAAAGAAGCTATTATTCTTGCTCAGGCTGAACAAGGTAATCGAGAACTGTTTGAGGGATTCAAGCTGGCATTGGATCCCATGATTACTTTTGGCATTAAAAAAGTGCCGGAAAAGACTGACAAGGATCCACAAACCAGTCCAACAGGCCTGTCTTGGGACGCCTTTACATTGGCCATTACAGGATTTGTTAACCGTCAAATTACTGGCAATATGGCCCGTGATATGATTCAACATCTTATGTTGTCAGCGACTCAAAAACAATGGAATGGTTGGTATCGTCGTATCTTAATCAAAGATCTTCGTTGCGGCGTCAGCGAAGTGACTATTAACAAAGTAACAAAGAAACATTATGCAGACTATGTTATCCCTACTTTTGCTTGTCAACTCGCTCATGATAGTAGTGGTCACGAATCACGAGTTTCAGGAAAGAAGTGTATTGAAGTTAAACTGGACGGTGTTCGCGTACTTTCTGTACTTTATCCAGATGGTCGAGTGGATCAGTTTAGCCGTAATGGTAAAGAACTCCTGAACTTCCCACATATTGTAGAACAACTTAGAAGGACAGTGACTGGCATTACTGAACCTGTGGTCTTGGACGGCGAAGTAATGAGCAGTAGTTTTCAAGATTTAATGAAACAAGTACATCGTAAAAGTAACGTTCAAAGCCAAGATGCTGTACTACACTTGTTTGATTTTATTCCTTTATTTGCATTTGAACACGGACGTTGGAATAAAGGCCAAGAAAAACGCAGTAAAAAATTACGTGCTTGGAAAAATCTTTGGCTAGAGGAAACCCCCAATATTGAAATTGTTGGGCAAGAAACTGTAGACTTGGACACTGATGAAGGGCAACGTCGTTTCAGTGAAATCAATGCAGAGGCAATCAAAGGCGGTTATGAAGGCATCATGATCAAAGATTTGGATGCTCCTTACGAATGTAAACGCAGTTTTGCTTGGCTTAAACTAAAACCATTTATTGAAGCTAGTTTGGAGATTGTGGATGTTGAAGAGGGCACTGGAAGAAATGCAGGACGCCTTGGAGCTTTCGTTTGCTCAGGTGAGGATGATGGGAGACTTATACGAGTCAATGTGGGTAGTGGCTTTAGCGACAGTGATCGAGATCAGTTTTGGTCTGCTCGTGATCAGCTCGTTGGTCAAATTGTTGAAGTACGTGCTGATGCCGTAACTCAAAACCAAGATGGATCATACAGTATGCGCTTCCCCCGTTTTTTACGTTTTCGTGGATTTGTACCAGGAGAAAAGATTTGAACTATAAACAGCACCCTCCAACCAATATTCGAACTATTCGTAGGGGTGATCCAAAATTCATTCTCAAAAGTGGTCTGGTACATGTTCCAAGAGCTGCTTTTCAAATTAATACTGAATGTCCAGAAGATTATAGAGAAGTTATTATTCGAGCAATATCAATGGGTTGGCTCGAACCCGTGGCCAATGTTTATGGCAAAGAATTAACTATGGATGCATTGAGAAATTATGAACTTATTTAGAGACCAAGAAAAATTTATGCGAGCCTGTGACCAAGCTACAGGCAAATTCGATCAACAACAATTTGCCATGTACGTGGGCCTGATTGAAGAAGAATTTAAAGAACTTAACGAAGCAGTAAATAATCACGACCAGTTAGAAACACTAGATGCTCTTATTGACATTCTAGTTGTGACCATCGGTGCTATCCATTCAATGGGCGCAGATGGAGAAGGTGCCTGGCGTGAAGTTATGAATACTAACTTTGCCAAAATTGACAAAGATACTGGCAAGGTTCGTAAACGTGAAGATGGCAAAGTGCTCAAACCTGTGGGTTGGACACCACCCAATCTTAAACCATTTTTGACAAAGGAGTAAATTATGTACGGAACTAGTTATTACGGAAGCAGTTATAGAGGTGCCGAGTCTATTAACACAGCCATGGCACGTGTTTATGGACATATGGGGTTAGCCGTAATCACCTCAATGATCATTAGTTATTTTGTTGGAACAACCCCAACATTGCTGGCATTTTTCTTTACTGGCATCATGAAATGGATTGTGATGTTTTTGCCATTGGTATTGGCCTTTGCTATTCCATGGGCGATTAGTAATGCCGGCAAGACCATGGCGCCCGTTCTACTTCATATATTTGCGGCAGCTATGGGCTTGAGTTTTGCTGTGATTTTTGCTGTTTACCAAATGGGCAGTATTGCTGGTGCTTTTATGGCTGCCGCAGTATTGTTTGGTGTGATGAGTTTTTATGGATACTTTACTAAACGCAGTTTGGATAGCGTTGGAAAATGGCTAATGATAGGCTTGATTGCTATCTGTATTACCAGTATAATTAACATTTTCCTACAAAGTGGTCCATTGGCACAAGTAGTTAGTGCATTGGCCATTGTGATCTTTACTGGACTTACTGCATACGACACTCAAAAGATTCGTGAAACACTGATGTATGATGACGATCACCGTTTGGAAATTATGGGTGCATTGACATTGTATATGGATTTTATCAATCTATTCCTAAGCTTGCTACAATTGTTTGGTGACAAGAAAGAGTAATGTCTTATCGTAAATATTATTTCAAGCAAATGATTAGAACTGGCCGAGCATTTCTAGTCTATACTAAAGGCTTTATTTTAAATAGGCGTGTGTGATGAAAGTTTATATTGGACCCTATAAGAACTGGTTTGGCCCTTACCAACTAGCCGAAAAGTTATGCTTTTGGGCCAAGCCCGTAAAGGACAAATACGGTATTGAATCTAAACCAGATTGGGTCCATAACTTTGGAGAATGGCTGGCTCATGGTAGCGTAGAACCTGAGCCAGAGTTCAGAACTGGCATGGAAATTCTTAGTCGCAAAGAACGTCCCAATACACTTCTTTACCGTTTTTTACTTTGGGTAGAAAGCAAACGCAAACGCAAGGTTAAAATCCGTATTGATCGTTATGATACCTGGGGCATGGACTCCACACTGAGCATGATCATCTTGCCCATGCTCAAACAACTTCATGAGACCAAGCATGGTGCTCCCTTAGTGGACGATGATGACGTTCCAGAACATTTGCGTAGTACTGCGGCAGAACCACGAGAAAACGAATGGGATACTGACAGCAATCATTTCCTTCGTTGGGATTGGATCATGGACGAACTAATTTGGACATTTGAACAATTACATCCTGATTGTGATTGGGAAGAACAATACCGAACAGGAGAGTATGACTTGCGTAGTGTTCCCACTGAATGGGATGAGGATGGCAAGCCTACCATGTATGAAATGAAAGATGGTCCCAATCATACTGCCAAAATTGATCATGATGGTATGACCGCTCATCAAAATCGAATTAACAATGGACTAAAACTTTTTGGCAAATATTATCAAGGTTTGTGGGATTAATTTGTCAACTAAACTATTAGCTCAAGCGTTAATATATGTACACAGAGCAATTTCTGTGCTTAACTTAAAAAGGAAATTTAAAATGAAATCAATCGTAACCGTAATCGCTAGTTTGTTCGCTGCTACTGCATTTGCTGCTGAAGCACCTAAGGCACCAGCTGCTGCTACTGCCCCTGTTGTAGCCCCTGCTACCGCCCCTGCTGCTCCTGCTAAAGTAGATGCAGTTACCAAACAGGACAAGAATGATGTAGCCAAGCCTGCCAAAAGTGAAGTCAAGGCTGCTGCCAAAGTCGAAGCAAAGGCTGCTACGCCTGCTGCCACCACAGCACCCGCAGCTAAGTAATCTTTGTTGGGATGATGATGACGATGGCACCACTGTCGAGGACTTAGACCTACACAATGGATATCGTCGTCCAGAAGTAGTCAAAAATGGTTGGGAGGAATTCCCAATCAATGACTACGTCAAGCTAAGATTATTTTTGGCAAGGCAAATGGCCTTAAGGGCCTATAATGAAGTCTGGGGGTAAAATCCCAGACTTTTCTATTGACAAAAACATCATCTGGCTGTATAATTACTATATTAGCTAAGTTAATTGGAGAACTAAATGGCTGCGACACCCAAAACTACCAAAGTCAGTGCTAAACGCATTGCCGAGCATCGTGCTACAAGCAAAAAAGATACGAGCCCAAGTTGGCAAGGTCAAGAGGATATGACTGTTGGCGAGTTTACGTTGTATTTTCACAACGCTATGGCTTTCTATAGAACTGGGTTTAGCGCAAGGGATCTTAAGCCCAAGGTCATCGATTGGATGACTAAAAATGACTACAGCAAATCTGACATTGTTGCATTTAAGACTACTAAAGATTGGCGTTGTAGTGTAACAGCAGGCGCCATTGCTGCCAATCTTTTACGCGGTATGCCTGCTGTGAAATTGGGGTTCAACCAAAGTAAGAATACAGAAGCTTGGCTCCGTGATGAAATTGCCTCTATCATTGAAGATGGACGGGAAGATATCCGCGAACAGGAAGAAGCTGAAGCCAAAGTACTTGGACCCCAGATCAGTATCCAAGAGCGTATGCAAGATACCAGTTTAGGCATGACTGAAGAAATTGAACAGGCCATTGAAAACTGGCACAAAGACGCCGAGGCATTTGACCCAAAATCATTCAAAGTGCTTAACTTGCTCAAAGGCAAAAAAGCCAAAGCAGGACATGCTCGTGTGATCCGCGAGTTTTATGCAAAGGATCTTGCAGAACTTGAACTCTTGTCCAGTGGCCGGGCAGATGAGCAATTGCGTGAAGGCTATAGCAATCGTAGCCGTAAGCATATCCGTAAATTGATTGACTTTTTGAAAGAGATCAACGAAGCGTGTACTATGCTCATGCAGGAAGCCAAAGTTACTCGTAAGCCACGTGCTAAGAAGCCCACGGATAAGGCCAAAGCAGTTAGTCGTCTCAAGTACAAAAAGACTGATGAGCCCTTGAAATTGGTCAGTATTGACCCACAGGACATCATTGGCGCCAAGGAGCTTTGGACGTACAATACCAAGTATCGCAAATTGGGCAAGTACGTGGCTGCTGACTTCAGCGACCTTGGAGTTAAAGGTGCTACTATTACAGGCTACGATGAGACTAAAAGCGTACAAAAGACGCTACGCAAGCCTGATGAACAGCTAAAAGCATTTAAGTCAGCTGGCAAGGTAGCACTACGCAAGTTCTTGGATGATATTAACAGCGTAGATGCCAAAATGAATGGTCGTATCAATGAAGAGATTGTATTGTTGAAAGTGGCCTAAGTTTCTTGGGTTTTTGATGTTGTCTTTAGATAAATATCAAAAACCTGAGAGACCATATGAATTCACTACTTTCCATTGTTGATGATGCATTAGTTATTAAAAAACTCAATGTAAGAGAAATTGACGGGCCTGTTACTGCCAATGATGATATTCAAATACAAGGCACTCTTTATATTGACAAAGATATAAAGACTAAAAGAAACCTTGATGTAGCAGGTGTTATTACTGCTGATACTATTAGAGTTAACAATATCATTTCAGATTCGGCGGCTGCTGACAAAGGAGCCGCAACAACTGTTTTTACAGGCAAAACTGAAAAGGATCTAGATGGTAAAGGACTATTGTTTACTGATGGCAATGGCAGCAAACAATTTGTCTTTAAAGAAGGCAATAGAATGTGGAGTACAATGGACATTGATTTGGCCAGGACTCGTAGCTATCTTATAGATAAAATCCCAGTGCTATCTGCAACCACATTAGGTAGCAGTGTTGTCAATAGTAATTTAACCAAAGTAGGTGAATTAAACGGACTTAAAGTATCAGGACAGGTAGAATTTGATAATTGGGTGTTTTTCAATTCTTACAATAATAGAATTGGTATTAATACAGAAAACCCCAATTCTACTTTCAGTGTACTAGATAACAATGTAGAAATCATTCTAGGTAGTTTTGAAAATGATGTGGCTTTTATTGGCACTTTTAATAGTTCCAGTGTGGATTTTGGTACAGATCATAAAACAAGAATGAGTATTAAAAATACTGGAGAAGTTATATTTGGCAATCCCAAATACAAAAATGCCAATGTTAAAATTTATGGTCGTTTAGAAGTAGACGAAATTGTCACTAATACAAATGAAAAAAATGTTCCCGTAATATTTAGATCTACTGAAAGCAGCAATGTATATGGTACTGGATTTCTTTGGCAACAAGATCAACAAAATAAACATTTATTTTTTACTGCTGGTCCTGATAGAATTTGGAGTACAGAAACAATTGATCTGTCCGATGGCAAATGGTTTTCCATAAACAAAATGTTGGTGTTAAGTAAAACCACATTAGGTGATAGCGTCAGTGAAAGTAGTTTAACTAAACTTGGTGTATTAAGAGATTTAACCGTGGAAGGCCCAGCTGAATTTAAAGATACATTAAATGTCAAAACACTTAATACTGCAATTTTAAGCTCAGAAAAGACCTTTGCTATTAGCTGTAATGCTGAAACAGAATTTAAAATTGTATCTAATGGTGATATTCAAATAGGTCATGGAGACAATGTTAGTAGAAAGGTCATTGTATACGGTCAACTAAATGTAAATGTAACCAATCCAGACCCTGATGTAGACCTGGCACTAAATGATTCTATGAGTTTGAATGGTAAAAAATTCCAAGTAAGTTATAGTATTCCACAATCCGGTCAACATAAAAAAGGCGACATTGTATGGAATGAAAATCCTGCTATCGAAGGATATATTGGATGGGTCTGTGTAAGAGATGGAGCACCTGGCGGTTGGGCTCCATTTGGTAGAATCTATACAGATAAACAATAAAAACAGTTGACTTAATAGATAAAGCATATATAATATACACACAGAGGACTAAGACGTTCAACCCTCTCTAAATATTCTGCATGTCATCAAACTTACTCATAAAGGAGGCAAGAGGTGGCTAAGTTTTATTCGACGAAGACATATGGTAATGACAGAGGATTGAGTTGCTGTTTTAGACAGTGGAGAGCTACTCATAGTCATTGCAGTTTACTACACGGTTATAGTATTGGCATTAAATTAGTTTTTGAGTGTGACACACTTGATGACAAAAATTGGTGCATGGACTTTGGTGGCATGAAAGAGTTCAAAACATGGGCTGATCATATGTTTGATCACACATTGGTCATTGCCAAAGACGACCCAGAGTTTGCCACATTAGTAGCATTAGACGGCAAATTAGCAGATGTCAGAGTAGTAGATGCTGTGGGCTGTGAAATGTTTGCCAAATTATGTTTTGATAAAATGGACAAAATTCTAGTCAATGGTCTAACACGTTATCCCACTAACCCCACCGTTAGAATCAAAAGCGTGGAAGTTTTTGAACACGGTGCTAATGCTGCTACTTACGAAAGATGAACAGTCTGGAAAGAGTGTGGTCCAGGGCTACTGGCCATTTAATGGGTCATACCGATGAGGATAGACCAGACGTACCTATCCTCACATTAAAAGAAGCACGTATTGCTCTGTTCCTAAAAACCTTTTGGGTAGTAATACATGTGGTTACTTGCGTGTTTATCATGGCTAATACTATAAGGCACTGGTAATGCTCAATGTCATCTGTGTCAAACACGGCACAAAGTATGGTTCAGAATATGTAAACAAACTATACAATATGGTTCAAAGACATTTGACCATAGATCACAAGTTCATTTGTTTTACTGAAGATTCCAAAGGCATCGACTCCCGTGTCAAAATAAAACCATTACCCAATAGATCTGAGATCACGGGTTGGTGGTGGAAAACTTATATGTTTCAAATGGGGCATTTTGACCCCGCAGACACTAATTTATTTTTTGACTTAGACATGGTTATTATAAGTAACATAGACAAACTTGTTACTTATGATCCAGATAGCTTTGTGGGATTAGAAGATGTGGGCAGAGTATTTAATAGACCCCAAAAATTAGGCAGTGCAGTACTACGTTGGCCTAGCAATATGTACAGCAATATTTGGGATGCTATAGATCTTAGACCTGGATTAACTAAGAGATACAAAGGAGGGGACCAAGATTGGATTTGGGAATGTGCCAAACAACATATCAAATTCTATCCTAAAACTTGGATCATGAGTTACAAATGGGAAATACGAAATCAAAGTGAATTGATTAGACGACAGGATAAATGGATTTTCAAAGAAACAAGAGAACCAGACATTGATAAAAATACAGCAGTATTGGCCTTTCATGGAACTCCTGATCTAGAAGATGTAGAGGATAAAATCATTATTAATAATTGGAGATAAAATGATTACATTAATTGGGCACGGATATATTGGCGATTATATTTCTAGAACATTGACTGCAAAGAAATTAACTTATAATTTTGAATGGATTCGACATACAGATCCAGTTCCAAAAGGAACTACTGTGATTATCAATGCTGCTGGTTATACTGGCAGTCCCAATGTTGACGCTTGCGAAACAAATAAAGCAGAAACTATTGAAGGCAACGTGGTATTTCCATTGATGCTAGAAACAAACAATAAAGATATTCCTATTGTGCATATTAGCAGTGGATGTACCTACGGAGGTTACAAAGAAGGCGGGTGGACTGAAGAAGACGAGCCTAACTTTACTTTTGGTAACGGCAGTTTTTATAGTGGATCTAAAGCATTGGGTCAACAGGCTTTGTCGGCATTTATGAATAAGAGCTATTTGTTACGTATTCGTATGCCTTTTGGCGACGAAGATCATGACAAAAACTTTTTGACCAAAATGAAAAAATATAAAAAACTTATCAGTTACGAAAACAGCTTGAGCTATGTACCTGATGTGGCAGACGTGGCTGTATTCTTTGCCAACAAATTACCCAAGCCTGGCATCTATAATGTATGCAATCCTGGTTCCAGTAATGCCAAAGATATTACAAAAATGATGGGTATTGAAAAGGAATTCTTCACTGAAGAAGAATTTAAGGCAGCAACAGTAGCACCAAGAAGTAATTGCGTATTGAACGTGGATAAATTACAGGCTGTATTCCCACTACAACCCGTAGAAGTGGCCTTGAAGAAAGCTATTGCTAGCCTATGAAAAAAATTCTAGTAACAGGAGGGGCTGGCTTTTTGGGTAGTCACCTCTGCGATAGGCTAGTCACACAGGGTCATCATGTGCTCTGTGTGGACAACTACTTTACTGGCAGTAAACGTAATATTGCTCATTTGCTAGATTACAAAAACTTTGAAGTTATTCGTCAGGATATCTGTATTCCCTTGTATGTGGAAGTAGACGAGATTTATAATCTAGCTTGCCCAGCCAGTCCACAACACTATCAATTGGATCCAATTCAAACAATGAAAACATCGGTTATTGGTGCTTTTAATATGTTGGGATTGGCCAAACGCACTAAAGCTCGTATACTACAGGCGTCAACCAGTGAATGCTATGGTGATCCTACTGTACATCCACAACCCGAAGAATATTGGGGTAATGTTAATCCCGTAGGCATACGCAGTTGCTATGATGAAGGTAAACGTGCTGCTGAAACACTATTCATTGACTATCACCGTGTACACAATGTTACGGTTAAAATCATGCGTATCTTCAATACCTATGGACCAAGAATGGCCGAAGGTGATGGCAGGGTAGTATCAAACTTTATTGTACAGGCCTTACGCAATGAAGATATTACCGTTTATGGGGATGGACTTCAAACACGTAGCTTCTGTTATGTGGATGACTTATTGGATGGCATGATGGCATTGATGGCCAGTGATAATTCATTCACTGGTCCAATTAATATTGGTAATCCTGGTGAATTTACCATGATTGAATTGGCTGAAAAGGTTTTGGCTTTGACTAGTAGTTCAAGTCGATTGATGCACAAGCCATTACCCAAAGATGATCCTAGACAACGCAAGCCCAATATTGAATTGGCAAAAACTGTTTTAGGGTGGGAACCCAAAATAGTATTAACAGACGGCTTATCAAAAACCATTGACTATTTCCGTACAGTAGTGTAAAATACACTATGAATAAAAAACGTATAGGCTTTGCCTGCAAGTGGATTGATCGTCCAGATCAGGTTGGGGGCATTCATCCCAAAGATGATTGTAAAAAATTCAACACCGGTGGAACCACAGTAAGTTGGTTAAATAGACAAACTAAGGATGTAGCCACACAGAAACTGTGGGACATCATGGTAAAAAACATTGAATCAGTAAGACTATTAATTGAAAAGGTAGGTAGTTTAGATGGACATCTTAGAATGGTTCGCTTATCAAGTGATCTCCTACCAGTATATACAGAGCCTACTTGGTGTTGGTTTTGGCGTAGGGATGACACTCGCAGTTATGCTGAAAAGCACTTTGGAGAGATCGGTAGCCGCGCTCGTGAGCTTGGGGTTCGCCTGTCTTTTCATCCAGGGCAATTTACAGTTCTGGCCAGCGATAATCAAGACATTGTTGACCGAAGTATAGAGGAGTTTGAATATCATGCACAGTTGGCCACTTGGATGGGGTTTGGCAGACATTTCCAGGACCTCAAAATTAACGTCCACATATCGGGTAGAGCCGGTCCGGAAGGTATCCGCCGTGCCTACGGTAGACTCTCGCCCCAAGCGAGAAATTGTATCACTATCGAAAACGAAGAAATAAGCCATGGACTGGACGATTGTTTATCAATTAGTGATCTCGTGCCTATTGTTCTTGACATCCATCATCACTGGATTCGTGAAGGTGAGTACATCTCGCCTAGAGATGATCGTGTTAAGAGGGTTGTCGATAGTTGGCGCGGTGTTCGCCCTACTTGTCATTATAGTGTCAGTAGGGAAGATCTTCTCATAGATCACAATCCTACTGTCATGCCCAATCATAGCCAACTACTAGCAGAAGGCTATCGTAAGCAAAAACTTAGAGCCCACAGCGACTTCTACTGGAATCGTGCAGTGAATGAATGGGCCCTTAGCTTTTGGGACGACTTCGATATCATGTGCGAAAGCAAGGGCAAGAACATTGCTAGTTTTGCCCTTTACGAACAAGCAAAATTAGGCCTGTGACTTAGGTCTACGTGGTGCTTTTGGTTTAAAAGCCTCTGTTTTAGCAGGGGCTTTTTTTGTGGCTGTAGTTTTCTTTGGCTGCTCAACAACTTTCTTTGCCCTAGGCTTTTTAGCTGCTGGTTGAACTTCAGGTTTAGCTGCTGGCTTGGCCCGTGGTTTTCTTACGGGCTTAGTAACTTCAGCTACTGGTGCTGTTACTGGTTCAGCAACCACTGCTGGTGCCGGTGGTACTGAGGCTTGCTCCTTTGCGGGAACTTCAAATAATGCTTTTAACCATTTTAACATAAGTGTATCCTTATCATTATATATGTATATATCTAAATTGAGCCAAATCAAACTAAACGAACAGTTAGTCTATTGATAAATATCAGTATGATAACAATCAGCGAATCTGCCAAAAATAAAATCACAGAGTTATTTTTAGAAGAAAATAACCCCAATCTCAAATTACGTACCTTTGTTCAAGGGGGCGGCTGTAGCGGTTTCAGTTACGGCTTTACTTTTGATGAAGAACAAAACGAGGACGATTTTGAATTTCCATTAAGTAATTGGAAAGTTCTAGTTGACTCTATGAGTATGCAGTATTTAGAAGGTGCAGAAATTGATTACAAAGATGATCTAAATGGTTCATCATTTACTATTAAAAATCCCAACGCAGTAACTACTTGCGGTTGTGGTTCAAGCTTCGGGGTATAAGATGTCAAAACAAGAAATTGATATTGGTGTACAAGGTAATGATGGAACTGGCGATAGCATTCGCGAATCTTTCAGAAAAGTCAACGAAAATTTTACAGAACTTTATGCTGTCTTTAATCAAGGCGGAAGAATAAACTTTCAAGATCTTGGCAATGTGCCAGATGTATTAGATGCAAATCGTATTATAACAACTAATGATACCGGTGAATCTATAGTAGGAAGGCAACTAGTTGGTATAGGAATCAGTGTAGATTTGGCCAGCGACCCTACTAAAATTAAAATAATTTCCGCAAGTTCGTCATTAAATTCGGATAGCACTCCTACATTGTCTGGGCCATTTAATGCTAACAATAATGTTATAGCCAAGGTAAAAGCACCTAGCGCGGCTGCTGTAAAAGAGTTTAATGATGTTTATAATAATGACCCAAACAATCCTTTAACTACAACAGAAGACGAGCTGGCTATACCTAAGGGGTATGCCGATGGTAGATATGTGTTAAAGACCGGAGACACAATGACTGGTTCATTGTCTGTTCCGGGCGGAGCAAGTGGTAATCAAGTACCAAGAGCCAGCGAAGTAGTACTTAAAACTGGCAGTACTATGAGTGGAATTTTGAACTTGTCAGATCACCCTGGTGCATTAGCCGGAGCTGGAACTCCTAATGGATCAAACGACCTTCAAGCAGCTACCAAATATTATGTGGACAACAGCAGTTTTGCCAGTACGGTAAATCTTTATGTAAGTACCGTGGGCGATGATGCACAAACAAACACACCAGTAGGTAAACAAGGGCGTGCTTGGGCATATGCTTATAGATCCATAAGCAAAGCCTGTGAAAAAGCAGAATATTTAATTAGAAATGCTACCTACGAAACAGGGCCATACAGACAATTAATTAGCTATACTATTGGTCGAGGAGCTTGGAATTCAGCAACAGAGTATGGTTTAAATCAAGCGGTTTATTGGAATGGCAGCAGTTACATAAGCATAGTCGATGGAAATATCAATCATCAGCCGGATTTACCAGAAAATATTGGTTTATATTGGAATTTTGTAGCACAACAAGGTGCTCAGGGTGTTGTAACTATTCCATCCATTGTGGTATCTACCAGCGATGGCGGCAATGGTATTACCGTATTAAATTTCACAAATAAAAATGGATTACCTGTAGATCAGGGTGTAAGCAAAGATATCACACCCGGTAAATTAATCAAGGGACGTACATCTGGTGCCTATGGATTTGTTTATCAGTACTCTACTACTATCCAAAATTATGACTTTGTAGAGTTACAATATGTAGTAGGTACATTTATCGAAGGCGAAAATTTAGAATTTGATAACCCTGTAAAAACAACCAATGTTACCATTTATATTGAAAGTGGCATTTATGAAGAAGATTACCCGATACGAATTCCTGCTAATACTTCCGTTGTGGGAGATGAATTTAGAAGAACACTAGTTAGACCAAAAGATCGAGTTAGTCAAAGTCCTTGGGTAGATACTTGGTTTTTTAGAAATAGTATGTTTGATGGGCTGCCTATTATCAGCGGCGGTACTCAACTTAATGTAGAGTTCGAAGGATATTACGGTTACCATTACTTAACAGATCCTTCAAGATTACCTAATCTAGGCATAACTTACGTTAATGCTGGCGGATATACCACTGCGGCTAATACCATCAAAGCAGCAAAACAAACAATTGCCAATGCCATTGTGGACGATGTCAACGACAGAATGGATCCTTCTGTATTATCCGACTTAGCAGCAGCAAAGAGCAGAAGGGACACTGGTTATATTGTTGAAGCCATTGCATCAGATTTGATTAATGGTGGACAAGAAGAAATATTAAAATTACAAGGTATTTTCTCAGAAGTTGCACTAACAACTTATTGTCGTCAGGGAATGGCATATATTTCCGATTATATTAATACCTATATAATTGCTAGTGAATCATCAACGGTCAAAACAATTGTGACCAATATGATCACAAAATTAATATTTGCTTTTAACGCCAGTTATAATGCACCAAAAAATAATAAAGAATTAGACGTGTTTTTATGCAATGATGCTACTATTGTAAGACAAATTACTTGCCAAGGCCATGGAGGCTTTATGATGGTATTTGATCCAGAAGGTCAAATACTAACTAAGAGTCCATATTGTCAACAAAGTGCATCATTTAGCGGCAGCCTAAACAAACAGGCATTCAGAGGCGGACAATACGTTGATGGATTTGCCAGTAATGTCACAGCAGTAGTTACAGAAAAAGTAGATAATTTTAATTTAATTGTTTCAAACTTTCCTAAAGAAGTTCAAACACCAACTAGTTTTTTCATCGATGGCGTAAGATATAAAGTTAATAGTTGGATTCCTACTGCTGCTGGCAAGCCTGTGGCCAGTGATTTAATCAAACTGAATAAAAACTTTATACAGGCTCAAACAATAGCCAAGCTTAATACTGATTTTCCTAGTGTAAAATATTCTGTAGAAGACATGACCAGAATGATTGACAAGATCATAGACGGTGTTGTTTTTGACGTTAGAAGCTCAGGTAATATAAAAACATTATCTGCCACTAAAAGATTGTTTAATTTAGGAACCGGAATTTTAAGAATTCCAACAAATGGAATTCCTTTATTATTGGCTGCAATTACCTATATAAAATCATCCAGTATAAGCATAACACAAAATGTAACGGTACTATCTATTCAGAATGAATATACACAAATCAAAGACACTAGTAGATCAAGTGAATTAGGTACTAGTGCCAGAATAACTACGTTGTTAGATAGCATTTATCAAACGGTAAATCAAGGATTATCTACCCTTGCTACTATGGCATATCCATCATATAATATTGTGCTCGATGACGATACTCCATTGACTATTTCTGCCCCTTATGAGATTACCTTAGTTTCAGGCGGCAATATCAGCATGTTGAGCAATGACTTTACACAAGTTAATGACCTAGGATATGGTATTGTAACAAACAATAATGGTTTAGCTGAAGCTGTTAGTTTGTTCACTTACTATTGCTGGACCAGTTATTATAGTAATAACGGCGGTCAAATAAGATCCTTAAATGGTAGCTCTGCTAATGGTGAATATGGATTAATTGCTAATGGTACTGATCCTTTAGAAATTCCAGATTTAGTTAAACTATCCGATGACATGGTTCAAGTAGCCAAAATTTATAAAACTGGTGACTATTCATTGTCGGGAAAGGCCGGAGATATAACCTTTTATATTAGTGATTTTCAATACATACCTTATAATAGAGGCATAATAGAAATTAACTTTGGCGCAGATTTACTAACAGGCGGAATACTTCGTTATGAATTATCCACTGTGGAGTCGAGAGAAGGTGGTAGTGTATTAAAATTAAATCTCAATACTTCAGGAAATAATGACACCGAATCAGCTGGATTGAAAGGAGATCTTGTTCACGGTCAAAAAATTACTATTAGATGTGGACAAAACTTTAAATTTAAAGAAGTAGTAGATACAAATCCAACAAGACCTAGCACTGCTCTAACATTCACTGGCGATCCAACAGACACTGAAAGTGCAACCATTTATAGAGTTATTGCTTATAACACCAATGATCCTGTTGGCAATGCTTTGGCCACTACCGAATCTATATTAACTTTTGACGCTCCTTATAGATATATTCAGCTAGTTGTTAATCAAAGCCGAGTCAATGTTTCAAATAATGGAAAAACTTCAGGATATACTACTGGCGATGAACGTATAGCTGTTCAAACTATTACGGGTACTGACCTAGAAAGAATAAACACAGGGCAAATGATTTTTGCCTGGGACGGAAAATTACATAGAATTACAGGTTATATAGAAGACCCTGGCCATGGTGGATTTATTAACATCAGTGATTTTTATTCAAATGGTACAACTAGACTACCTAATGTTTCTGGTGTGTTAACTGGGTTAAGTTCATCGATGTCGTCGGACACTAATACTAGTTTACAAAGCATTAGTGATGTGGTTCTTAAAGTAGGGTTGGTTGCAGAAGAACAAGCAGACATTATAACCAAGATCAGTACCATGCGAGCCACTGGGCACGACTTCTTGGACATTGGTACTGGCGGATTTAACCAATCAAATTACCCTAATAGAATTTTTGGTAAACCAAGAGCACCAAATCAAAGCCAGGAAATTCAAGAAAGACGCAAAGGCAGAGTATTTTATGCCAGTACCGACCAAGATGGTATCTATCGTGTTGGCCGATTCTTTAAGGTAGATCAAGGCACAGGCACCGTTACATTTGCAGCCAGTATTGCCTTAAGCAATCTAGATGGTATTGGATTCAAGCGTGGAGTGGCCATTAGTGAGTTCAGCGCCGATGATAGATTTACTAATCCTGCCAATGATGTCGTTCCTACTCAATCAGCTGTTAATGGGTATATTAACAGAAGATTGGGCATGGACGAGCAAGGTAATTTAATATCTGACCCAATACAAAGAATCGGTCCAGGATTTTTAAGTTTAGACGGCAGAACTAAACCAATTGCAGACATGGATTGGGACGGATATAGACTGACTAATATTGCTAGTCCTACTGGGCTTAATGATGCTGCCACTAAAAATTATGTAGATACCGAAACAAATAAATTTAATGATTTATCAAAATTAAAAGATGTTGTGCTAACATCACCGGCCAAAGCCGATATGTTGGCCTTCATTGGTGCATTAAACGGTTCAGTCAATGCAGAAGTAAGTGGAGATTTAACTGCCACATTGACCAGTCCTATCTCCAGCACGTTAACACAAGCTATACCAACTAGCCAAGTTACTAGTTCTATATTTGTCGCCAGTGCCGCATCATTTCCAACAAATGGTTATGTTTTAATAGGCAGTGAGGTATTTCAGTATTCAACTAAAACTATCGGAGGCGGTCCGAACTCATTAGATGGTGTTACCAGACTTAGTAAGGCCACTTCAAATAATAGCAAGTTTACGTCAGGCATAGCAGTTGATCATAGCATCGGTGTTACTGTTACTAGTTTAAACGAGGCGCAAGTAAACTTTCAAATTAATCCTGATACTATTATCAATGCGGATGTCAATAGTAGTGCAGGCATTTTACAGAGCAAATTAAGTTTAGAATTATCTGCCACTAGGTCAGCTGCACCTACAGGAACTACCGCTCAAAAACAAGCAGCTAGTGGTCTAAGCAGTTTTGATTCAACTTATTTTACAGCCACTGATGGCTGGATAACTTTTAACACAGCAATAAGCACATCAGTAACCAATAATACACTTGTTAAAAGAACCAGTAATGGTGCTATCAAAATCAGTGATATAAACACAGACGGTGATGTTACCGTTATCAGTGCATCAGGAACTTCTGACACAGCCACCCCAGTAACTTATAAAGGACAATGGGCGCCTGGAGTCAACGCTACATTTACAGCTACATATGCTACTACTGCTGGCTCGGCTACTACTGCTGGCTCGGCTACTACTGCTGGCTCGGCTACTAACCTAACAGGGGGAGCAGCTGGTAGTATACCTTATCAAACAGCATCAGGAACAACTGGCATGTTAAGCATTGGACCAACAGGTACTGCCCTATTGTCCAATGGTAGTGGATTATATTGGGGTGCAGGAGGGGGCGGTGGAACATCAAATGGTAAATTACCAATTACTTTACACGACGGTATTAGCTCTGTCAATGTTGTAACCAATAGCGGTTATTTAATTATTACAGATAGAGTAGGTTCTACAGTTAGTGTAGCATTAGTTTAAGGAATAAAAACATGGCAGCAAAATATCCGTTAGTTTTAAATGGCAGCAGCGTACAAGAATTACAAAGTGCCGATGATTTGGCTACAACTTCGATCACCGCAGGCAGTAATAGTACAGCCGGCACAATAACTGGTAATTGGAGTTTAAGTTCTGGTAGCAAATTACAATCAACATATGCTGACTTAGCCGAGTGGTATCGAGCAGATGCAACCTATACAGAGGGCACAGTATTAGTATTTGGTGGCAGTTCTGAAGTAACTACTACTACAACATTCGGCGATACCAGAGTAGCTGGTGTAGTATCTACTGAACCTGCATTCGTATTGAATAAAAATATCGAAGGGTCCCATAGCGCTCTCATAGCTTTACAAGGTCGTGTATTTTGTAAAGTAGTCGGTCGTGTTCAAAAAGGTGATTTACTAACTACTGCCGGCGCAGCTGGCCATGCTGCCAAAGCAATAGATCCTAAAGTAGGCACTATCATAGGAAAAGCATTAACAGACAAAGACTCACCTGAAGCAGGCATGATTGAAATATCAGTAGGACGTACATAATGACTAAACAGGTTATCAATGTTGGGCAAGCAGATAAAGGCAATGGTGATCCCATTAGAACATCCTTTATTAAAGTTAATAGTAACTTTACAGAGCTATATGATCTAATCGGACAAATCAATAGCACAATTTTAAACATAAAATTAGATGGTGGAGCTGCTAGTACAATTTATGACTCCAATGGGTTAAATATTGATGGCGGAGTATCGGATACAACTTTTTGAATATCGGGGCATAAAAGATGGCAAATAAAATACAACTTAGAAGAGATACAGCAGAAAATTGGGCTAGCGAAGATCCCATTTTAAGTCAAGGCGAACCAGGGTATGACTTAACCAATAAAATACTTAAAATTGGTAATGGAACAGCACATTGGAGCGAGCTCGATCCTGTTGGTGCTTCACAACTTCCTCCTGATGCTCAAGGATATTTAATCAACGACGGAGATGGTAATTTAAGTTGGGGTCCGGGAGATGGCACATTCAGTGGAGATTATAACGATCTCACAAATGCACCAACTATTCCTACCGATGTAAATCAACTAACAGACGTAGATGGCCTATTAGGTGGTGGCGGAGGTGGCAGTAGTGACAGACTAGTCAACGGCGACCTAGAAGTAGTTTTGGATAATAAAGGAACATTAACTACTCCACTATTATTACCTAAGTCATTCACAGCAGTATTAGATAGCGCACACTCAGTTCAAGGAGTTGATTTAACAGGATCCCCTTGGGAATATACCGTAGAGTTCCAAGTTAGTCCAAATGGTATTGTGGAAACCATGGTCGACAACCCTGCTCATCCTTCAAACCCTGGCTATTCCGCTGGTAAAGAATTTGTGTTCACAGAGTCAGAACATGGTATTCCAGATTACACTTTTACGTTAACATTAACTGACGTCCAAAACCCTGGACCTATGATGTATACTGCAAACATAGCAGTAAGTCCTCCACCAGCATATCCTCCAACAATTTACTCCGACGGTGCTGTCAAAATTAGTTCAAACGAAAATGAATGGACATTTGGCACCGATGGCAATTTGACTATACCATTTGCAGGCACTATTGGTGATAACTTAGGACAGTTGTATGTTCCAAACGTTGTTAATATTGGCAATGTTAGTTTAGCTTGGATCGATCCTGAGCAGATTACAGAAGAGACTCCAGCGCCGTTTTCAGAATGGAGTGATAATGGAGTATTATCAGCTGTTAATGATTTAGTTATTGCTACTAATCTAGGAGAAGGGCAAACAACTCCAGAGGCTATTAAGAGTTGGACTTTTGGCGCAGATGGCAAGTTAACTCTCCCCATAGATAGTGATATTCTTGATAGTGATGGCAATAGTGTATTGGTTAATTTAGGCAATCTAACCATAGATGGTAGCGAGATCACTTCCAGTGATGATTATATCACTATTAAAACTGTCGATGGCTATGCCCAAATAGAAAGTCAAAATGAACTAACTGGATCATCATATGTATGGGTCGAAGGCGGACAAGCCCACATAGAAACACCTGGCGGAGAATGGGTGTTTGGTCTAGATGGCAGTACTGTATTCCCTAATGATAATCATTTAGTCAGCGACAATTTATCCATAGAAGGCGACAATTTAGCTCTTAAGAGTGACAACTTTTCCATAGCTGTATACCCTAGTACCATAGTTCTTACAGGTGCTGATCACGCTCCTTGTAATGGCACTTATATATTAGAAGTAGATAGTTCTCCACTAACTTGGTACAAAGATGGTAATAACACTAACCAACAATATATTGTCTATGACAACGGCTGGACAGCAATTACTGAAGATATTAATAGTGACTCGATTTACGTTAATTCAGGAAAACTTTATAGTCCAAATGCTCAATGGGAGTTAGGGTATAGCGGTGGCCCAGCACCTACAGGCACATATACCTTTATCCAGTGGAATTTTGATTCAGAAAGCAATCTTACATTACCAGCAGGTGGTGACATTGTAGACGTAAATGGTAACAGTGTTTTACCACAACTACAAGGCAAACATATAGTAACTAGATTTGAAATGACTTCTGTAGACAACTATACTGCTACAGAGGGCGACTGGGCTACAGAAGCAGGCCCAGCTGCTATGTTAAAAATTGCTGATGGCAGTGTAGACGACGCCAATATCAGCACAGGTACATTACCTTTCAATATAAGTTTTAACGACGTCAGCTACGATCAAATCTACATTGGCAGTAACAGCTATCTAACATTTGGCGGTGGTTCTAATAGATTTAATATCAGTGGCCCAGGAAGTGCCAATTCACATCCAGCAATTTTTATCAGTTCAGCAGATAATAGTTATCAGAGAATCTATACTCTAGTAAGCGGTACCACAGGAACTAGATCATTACGTATTAGATTTGAAGGCACTAATAATACTGGGGGTGAGGGCGGAAATTCAAACATTATTTGGGAAGCAGTATTTTATGAAAACATTCCCAATACTTTTGACATTATAGTATTAAAAGATGCTAGAGACGGTGATGGAGTAACTGGTATAAGTAATGGCACCAGTTGGATACAATCAAGACCCACAATACATACTTCATTGCCTGTCAGTGACAAATTAGATAAGTTTACCAAATTACATTTTGCCGGCAATATCGATACCGCAGTAGTAGATGGAGTTGCCACTATTACCATACCACTTGGCGGGGGTGGCAATGTAGATCTTGGTGCAGTCAGTGAGCATATTCTTCCATCTACCGATATTACCTATGATATTGGATCACCTACAAAAAGATTTAGAGACCTTTATTTAAGTGCTAATACATTATATTTAGGTGATAAAAATCTAAGTATTACTGATAATAAACTGGAAGTAGGCGGTTTTATATTTGGCGAGGCAGGAAATGTGACCGGTGTTGCCTGGACTCAATATGAAAATAATATTGTAAGTATTAGAGTTGGCACAGATTCTGATGGTGACACCATTGCTAATAGTATAGTAAAAGGCAACAAACTTAAATTAAGTTTCCCTGTAAATGGTCTAAATGTACTGACTGTGGTTTCAATATCGGGTCAAGTAGTTGTTGGTTATAATGAGTATACAGACTATACAATTACAGTGTCGGAAAACAAAGGCAGTGGTCTAGAAAATATTGAATTCAATTTAATCAAACCAATCTTTAGTGGTAAGTATAATGACCTAACAGATGTACCGACTATTCCAATAGATGTAAGTGATCTAACTGATACAACAGGATTATTAGGTGGCGGTGGCGGTATGCCAGGTGAGAAAGGTGATAAGGGTGATCCAGGAGAAGGTGTTCCCGCAGGCGGCAGTGCTGGCCAAGTTCTTGCTAAAATTGACAGCACTGACTATAACACAGAATGGGTAGATCAAACAGACTTAGGTTCATTTACCATTGATAATAATGCAATTGACGTGGCCAATGGCATAGACATTTATATTGAAACAAGGGAGGACGGTGGGTCTGGCGAAAGTAGATTGGTGCTAAAACCACAAGACGATAATGGCGGCACAAACCCAACTCGCATAGAAGGCTCGTATGGTGTGGGCATTTGGTCCAACACCACAGATTCAGGTAACGAAAAGAAATGGTTGTTTGGCACAGATGGTAGACTAACATTACCTGCGGGCGGCGACATTGTTGATAGTAACGGCAATAGCGTATTAGGCGGCGACGGACTACTGCCACCATACAAAGGTTTTAGAGCACACTATGGTAGCATGTATGACAACAATGACGATCCCAACGGTCCCATCAACAAACTGGTAATTTACAAATCCACAGTCTCACCTGCCAGTGCCATTGACGCAGATACCAGCAGTGACGACTTCCAGGTAACAGGATTAACCGGCAGTGATGTTGTGGCCATGTTGGTTGTCGTCAGTGATAATATCACACAAACTTCTCTAGCAGACTTGAAGACATTTGTAGAAGCTATAATTGACGAAGTTATCTTAGACAGTGGAGTTGCAGGTGATGTAAACACCGTGTCGGCAATGAGAACAGCATTCTACAATAACTTCAGTAACTTTAACACAATTATTCCTAGTGTAAAAACAGGCCTTGAGTTCTTTGACACTGAACCTCTGAGGTATTACATGGACTTTGGGCAGGCTGTCAACAGCGGATCTGGAGCTGGACTCAATATCAGTACTATCGAATGGAATCCAAATAACAACAACTTTGATGCGACCAGTTACAGCAATGGGGCACCTGGTGGATACCAAGTCGGTGATACAATTACTATTCCTGGCACAGCCGTTCAAGACTATCAAAACAATTATCTAGCAAGTCCTGCCAATGACATCACCATTACCATCAATAGTGTGGACGGCGGTGGCATAGCTCAGACATACACCATTACTGGCACAGTGCCCTATACACAACCACTATGGCCAATCTATAGTATTGATGACGGTGGCGATGATGAATATGATGGCGCCAATGCTATTCACACTAATTTGGAAACAAACATTACTTATAATAGTGGCGCCCCAATAATTAACTCAACTGCTTTTGGCGGCGGTGACTACGTTGTAACCTATCAAGCAGGTATTTTTGGTATATTTGCCACAGGTGCTAATATCGATGTTATTGGTACTAGTGGCGAAGAAGGTGGATATGGTAACGACAATAGTAGTAGCGGTTTCGATGGCGATGGTGTTGCTGTCACTGGTTCATTGTATGGAAACGCTGCTCCAGTTGAATCACCTACACAAATCACTAACACCGACGGTAATAACACTTATTCCGTTAGCGTAGGCACTGATGGTGTTGTTACTATGACAACAAGTCGCGGGAACTTAGAGTTTGGCGCACTACCAGAACCTGGCGGCACACAGCATTTCCATATTATGCGTCCAGGAGGTGAAACTGATACAGATTTATTCTTTGGCGATGACTTCAACTATGTTCGTCAACGTCCTGCACAATATCAACAAGACCCTGCCTATGGTGTTGAGATTGGCACAAATGATAACAATGGCGGTGATCAACACGTATGGCGTTTTGAAACAGATGGTAAACTAACATTACCAAACGGTGGCATCTTGAGTGATACGCCATCCGCTGAGACAGTTACATTAGATCAGTTAACTGATATTAGTGGCTGGGCTGGCACCCTAGTTTTTACTAAACAAAACACTACAACATATCAAGCATTACCGGACGGTCCGTTAATGTCGTTGGTGGGGTCAGATTGGGTAATCCAGTACGATGCCACTGGATGGTTTAGTTCAACAGATCTTGTGACCTGGGTTGCAGGCCCATATGCAGGCACCACCCCACCAGTTGGCACATTGAGTGCGGCAACAACCACTCTTACAGTAAACAGCAATGATTGGAAGTTCGGTGATGATGGCGTATTAACAATTCCAGATGGTGGCATTGTAGGCGGTCCTGTCGGTACTAATAAAATTGACTTGTCATGGGATGTGTCTATCATCAGCGGCAAATCAATAAGAATTAATTCTGGAAGTGGCGGCGTTGTCTCTAACAAATTTTGGACATTTAGCGAGGATACACTGATATTGCCAGCAGGTAGTCTAATCTCTGATGAACCAATTGGTGAAAGACTTACTCTTTCTGGTGCTGGACTGACCGCAGTAAATCAAACCTATACTAAAACTAGTGCTACACTTTATACAGGTGGAAATGGTGTTACTATTGAAGCTATCGGTGGTGGGGTTTGGTTTTGTATCCAAGGTGGCGATACAAAATATTCGTCAACTGATAACTTGATTACTTGGGATAATAGCACAGGTGGGCTACCTGTTCCTACTAGCACATTGAGTGCGGCAACAACCACTCTTACCGTTGACAACAAGGAATGGAAATTCGATGAGGATGGCAAACTGACATTGCCTGCGGGCGGCGATATACTAAACAGCAGTGGTCAGAGTGTATTACAAGGAATTCAAGGTGTACAAGGTATTGCTGGTGGATCACAAGGTATCCAAGGTATCCAAGGATTTGATGGCAATCAAGGTGTACAAGGCATAACAGGCAATCAAGGTATACAAGGTGTAGGATTCACTTATAAAGGCACATATGTTTCTGGTGATTTTTATACTACAAATGACGTAGTAGTGTATGAAGGATCAACTTATATTGCAACAGCTCAAAGCTATCAACCACCTGTTACACCGCCTAATGCTGGTTACTGGGACTTATTAGCAGCACAGGGCGCTCAAGGCACTAGTAGCGGTGGTGGTGGCGGAAATGGAGCACAAGGTATTCAAGGTATAACTGGGCCACAAGGTCCTGGCATCTACGAAAGTGATACTCCTCCCTCCGATACTGATTTATTATGGTATGATACTGTTAATGGTAGACTGTATCTCTACTATGATTCAAGTTGGGTTGATGCTAGCCCCAAAGGCGGTAGCCAAGGCATACAAGGCATACAGGGCACACAAGCTGCTCAAGGTATCCAGGGACGTCAAGGTATCCAAGGTATACAGGGTGTACAAGGTATACAGGGCACACAAGCTGCTCAAGGTATACAGGGTCAGCAAGGTATACAAGGCAGACAAGGTATACAGGGTACACAAGCTGCTCAAGGTATACAAGGTACTACAGGCCCAAGTGGATTAGGCACTACCACAGGTTCATGGACATTGGCTGCAGGTGCTAACACAGTAAGTCTTACAGTACCAATAAACGGTACTTACTCAATATGGGTTAGAGGTAATATTCCAAGTGGTATCGTTTCATATACCGCTACAGTAGTTGTGACTAACAATAATGTGCCGGTACTAGGTAGTAGTTATGGTTGGTATTATGCGGACGGTAATCAGTTAGTGCTTACTGCAATACCCACTCAAATTATTGGAACTCTAAACAATATTAGTACTGCAACAGTGTCTACGACCACTGCCAATGTATTTACATTTGGTATTACCAATAACAGTGGCTCACCTAAAACAGTTGATTGGGGATATGCTCAAATTTAATTGAGAGATTGATATAATAGATAGGGTACGTCAAATATGAATAACAGGAATATACAATAATGGCCACACTTAATTTTCCAAATAGCGGACTATTTGTAGGGTATGAATACATTGGTCCAAACGGTATAAAATACACATACGACGGTACTAAATGGAATGGATCTGATTTAGGTATTCAAGGACTACAAGGTATTCAAGGTGTACAAGGAGTTGAAGGATTCCAAGGTATTCAGGGGTTAGAAGCTCAAGGTATACAAGGTACCGAAGGATTCCAAGGTGTACAAGGTACTGAAGGTTTCCAAGGTGTACAAGGAGTTGAAGGATTCCAAGGTGTACAAGGAGTTGAAGGATTCCAAGGTATTCAGGGGTTAGAAGCTCAAGGTATACAAGGTACTGAAGGATTCCAAGGTGTACAAGGTACTGAAGGTTTCCAAGGTGTACAAGGTACTGAAGGTTTCCAAGGTGTACAAGGAGTTGAAGGATCACAAGGTGTACAAGGAGTTGAAGGATTCCAAGGTATTCAGGGGTTAGAAGCTCAAGGTATACAAGGTACTGAAGGTAGCCAAGGTGTACAAGGAGTTGAAGGATTCCAAGGTATTCAGGGGTTAGAAGCTCAAGGTATACAAGGTATTGACGGTGGCCAAGGTGTACAAGGTATTGACGGTGGCCAAGGTGTACAAGGCATTGAAGGGTCCCAAGGTATTCAGGGTATTGACGGTGGTCAAGGTGTACAAGGCACTGAAGGTAGCCAAGGCTTGCAAGGACTACAAGGTCCATCACCCACTGTAGCATATGGTTCGACTATAAGATCTGTATCAGTGACTTCACCAGGTACGGCGACAGTAACAATAGATTTTAGTCAAGATGGAATTATATTAATAAAAGATCCGACAGATCCACCCACAATTGCATTTACAAATATTACTGCTGGTAAACGATGCTCAGTTATTCTTCAAAATACTACTACAGATAGTATACTTGTTAATACTGGAGTGGCGGCGGATCAAGCAGTATCAGGAAGTAATTCAGTTCTTAATCGTGGTAGACAAAGTACATTTTTAGAATATGTTTGTTATTCCAATGTATCAACAGGTGTATTCCTAATCGTCGATCCATATTAATATCTAACACCCTGTTCCCTCAACTTAACACAAGTATCGCACTTTAAACAAGGTGCGATACTTTTTTCACCATAGACAGGACGGCGACAACTCCAAAACATATTCTTTAACGAGATGGGCAAACTATCATATATCTCACGCTTGCTCATTTCCAATACAGGATATATCTTTTCCACATCTGTAAATGCCTGTAGTATCTTGTTGGCACGGACTCTACGCTCTGCTAATACTTGATTATGATCACTGGCCTGCATACCCATGGCAACTTTCTTTATGTTGGGATTGGCACTACAAATATATCCAGCAAAGAAGTTAATGCTGTCTGTGTCATACATAAAATTACCGTTGTAAGGCTGACTACTTATTTCGCTTTCACTATAAGTGAAACTGAATTTCAATTGTTCAAGTTTTTTTAACACCATAGACACCACAATAGCTTCTGCCTTGTCTCTATTTTCTATATTACGTTGATGTACGTGATGTATATGAATAGTGTAGTCCTTATATTCAGGTTCTGTAAGTAACTTGTATGTCATACCTAGGCTATCTAAGCCGCCCGAGTACATGGCTAGTATTGTTTGTTGTTCCATATGTAAAATGTATAAATTTGGTTAATAGGATGTTCTTGTGGCTGCGGTGTTAATTCATCAGCTCGAGGAAAATAAACAGCGTATTTTGTGGGCCAGTTAGGATTTAAAAAAGTTCTACTTACAAAACGATCACAATGAGCTAGCACTATGGGCAATAAACGTTCTGTAAACTCTTGCCCATAACTTAATCCACCATCTATTATAATTGTGTCCCAATGGCTATCCAAACTAAACCAATCTCTTACTAATATTTTTGAATGATCGTATACTGGATCTAAATCCCAAGCTTCCGTACATAAAGGCAATAGCATTTTTGTGCTGCCCAACAGCAACACTCTACCCTTAGAATAACTGGAAAATACCTTATAATCGTCTATGTTAGGAGCTGCGGGCCATGTTAGCGTAGTCCAATATTCCTTATCTGCCTTCATTGAATATTTACTTTATTAATTTTGTATAAATACAGAAACAGGAAAAAATCATGGCAGATATTCAAGGAATACAAGGCCGCCAAGGTACTCAAGGTACGCAGGGCATTACAGGTCGTCAAGGAGTACAGGGTGTACAAGGTCGTCAAGGAACTCAAGCAGCCGACGGGTCGCAAGGCCCACAAGGACGCCAAGGTACTCAGGGTACACAAGGTCCACAAGGTCGTCAAGGTATTCAAGGTACACAGGCTGCTCAAGGTAGCCAAGGTCGTCAAGGTACCCAAGGTATACAAGGCACACAGGCTGCTCCAGGAGCAGACGGAGCAACAGGCTCCCAAGGCCGTCAAGGCACACAAGGTATTCAAGGTGCTCAAGGCATTGGAGTGCAAGGTACAGTTGGCGGACAAGGTATTCAAGGTGTACAAGGAGCAGGTAGCCAAGGTGTACAAGGCCCAGCAGGTGGCGGAGGCGGTGGTGGCACAGGACTAGGATCAAGGACTACCACGAACGCTACTACAAGTTCTATTGCCAATGGCGCCAGTACAGATCTTAATATTACAGGATTTAAAGGTTATGCACTATACAAAGTGCAAACTTCTGCGGCAGCATGGGTAAGATTATACACTGATAACACTACCAGAACTAGTGATAATGGCAGGTCACAAACTTCCGATCCATTAGCTGGTGCTGGCGTAATTGCCGAAGTAGTTACTACTGGTGCTCAAACACAACTAATTACACCAGCAGTCGTAGGATTTAACAACGATGGCACACCTGGAACTACAATCTATGCTAGAGTAACCAATAATAGTGGTAGTACTGCTGCTATTACTGTAACATTAACCTTATTACAATTAGAAGTATAATGGAACAGTTATTAACCTTAGACCTACCAAACCATTTACTTCCTGACGAACCCAAACAACCTGACGAGCATGGAAGACAAGAATACATAATCACTCTGCACGATTATGACAATCTTGATGTATTTTATCAGGATATGGAAAATTTAGGCGGTCCTGAACACGTTCCAGATCGTGCTGTGGCAGTAGAACAAAGAATGCCTAATAGCAGAAATACCAGTTATAGGCTCACAGCAGAAGAAGTAGAACAAATTAAAAACGATCCTAGAGTGTTAGCTGTAACTCTAACTCTAGAAGAAGCTGGTTTAAAAATAGTACCTAATTGGGTACAAACATCTACTGCCTGGAGTAAAAACTCAAGTATAGTTTCCGCCAGCTTAAACTGGGCATTAAAAAGATGTACTGATGGTGCCGACGATGGCAATTGGGGCACAGACGGAGGCATACTTGTACCTAAGGTAGTTTCTGGAACTGTTACAACCACAGCATCCGGTAAGAATGTAGATGTGGTCATTGTTGACGATCACTTTAAAACTGCGCACCCAGAAGCTGCTGTTAACTCGGATGGCAGTGGCGGTAGTAGAGTTGTAGAATATAATTGGTTTCAACATAACCCTAATGTTACTGGTGGAGCAACAGGCACCTATACATATTCCTCTAGCCCATCAGGGGATCATGGAGCAAATGTAGCTGGTATAGCAGCAGGAAATACCTGCGGCTGGGCTAGAGATGCCAATATCTATTGTATCGATCCTTATGGAACAAGCGGTAATAGCCCTGCGCCTAATACCAATAATATACTTAACTATGTAAAAGAGTTTCATCTTAACAAACCTGTTAATCCTAATACCGGACGTAAAAATCCTACTATTGTTAACATGAGTATAAGCATTACTCCAACTCAAGCAGTTCTTGGTGCAACAACTAGTGTAGCCGGTGCTATTACTTCTTTAAGATATGCCGGAAACGTTTACAATACTAGCACTTGGAATGCTGTAGATTTTGCTTATCCTAGCAGTAAAACTGGTGGTGCTCTTACTGGAACTGGCATGTTTGTTGCTCAAGTTAATGGAAATTGGGGGATATACTTTCCCACACGTTATAGTCCAATGGAAGCTGATATAATAGACTTGATCAATGCCGGAGTTATAGTAGTAGTTGCTGCTGGTAATGAATATTCCATTATGGAAAATTATTCAGGAACCGATACTGATCATTATAATGATTATATTGTTATGTCCAACTCAACTACTTATTACCCAAGAAGAGGCGGCATAAGCACTGCGGAAGGATGTATCAGTGTAGGTTCTGTCGATACTACAGTAGCGCCAAGAAAATCAAATTTTAGTAATTTAGGCCCAAGAGTAAACATTTTTGCTCCTGGAAGTAATATAGCCAGTAGTGCTAATACTAGCAGTAGTGGCGTAAGGGATCCTCGTAATTCCAGCTACTACAAAATTTTAATGAGCGGAACCAGTATGGCCTGCCCACAAGTAACTGGAATTTTAGCTTGTTTACTAGAAGTATACCCAGACTTAACTCAATCAGAAGCATTGGCTTTTTTAAATTCAACATTTTCTAAATCTGATCAATTAACACAGACTGGAAATGCAGAGCAATACCAAGGCAGTTACTACTCGTTAGGTAATGCTCCCAACCGATATTTATATTGCCAATTAGAAAGAACAGTTACTGGCAATGTGTATCCTAAAGAAAATACTAGACTCAGGCCAACTGAAGGCCAAATGTGGCCCAGACCAAGAATTAAAAGAGTTTAACTAACCTAGGGTAAATATATCGTATGAGCCAACTATCACTGCAAACTATTAATCTCGGTGACTATGCCAATGATGGCACAGGCGATGACCTCCGTACTGCATTTGCCAAAGTTAACATTAACTTTGACAACATTGAAACAAATTTTCCTTCATCATTAAGCGAAGATACAGAACCAAGATTGGGCGGGGATCTAGACCTAAACGGATACAATTTATCAAGTTACGGAACAATTAGTATCCAGCCTGGCGGTGATGGAGTAGTAGTAGTTGGCAATGTAACTGCCGATCGTTTTATTGGACAAATTAGCGATATAAGTGACCATAAGTTAGATGAATTAAGTGATGTGGTTATTCCAGAAGATGTAGTTGCTGGACAAAGCCTAGTATGGAATGGTACAGAATGGACCCCAGGAATGGTCGATGCCAGTGTAACAGGAGTAGACGGTGGTGGTGCAGCTACAATTTTTAATTTAGACGAAGGAGTAGTTATTGACGGAGGCTTTGCCGAGTAACTATGAAAATTGCTGTTATAACTGGCGTTAGTGGACTAAGTGGCGCTAGTATTCAAGATCCCGCCAATGGCGGATATGCCAACGCCGATTATTATGCCTTTGTTGATCGCGAACACAACTGTAAAGTTTGGCAACAACAACCTTTATTAGACTTTAGTTTAGATTCATACTTCTATCCTAGACGTAATGCCAAATTACCCAAAGTATTAGGGTTTCTTTTACTACCTGGATACGATTACTATATTTGGCATGATCATCATTGTGAACTACAAACAGATCCAGAAGAACTAATCAACACTCATGTTAAAGACAAAGACATGGCTGTATGGAAACATGCCATAAGAAATTGTGTTTACGACGAAATAGACTTACTTGGACGAATAAATTTTGACACCGGCGATTCATTAGCCAGTACATTAGACTATTTTAATCGCACTAATTGGCCTAGAAACGCCGGACTTTATGAATTAACCAGTTTGGTCTATGCTAATACCCCCAAAGTACAAGCAGCGTTATTAACTTGGTGGGAATTTATCTGTAAACATAGCAGTAGAGATCAATTAAGTTTTCCTTTAATAGCAAAGAAACATCGATTAAAATTAGGTATCATGCCCGGTTCAGCACAACCATATGGTGGTAGTAACACCATAATGCCTATAATAAGGGACAAAAACAGCTAACCAAAATCCTATAAATATAACTATAGGATAATATTATGCTGGAAATTTGGACAGAAAAATCTGGATTTAACTTAGGAAGCTATCAGGAAAGATCCAATGTAGAAGTTCTTTTGCCTACTACTGACCCCACTGGTATAAATTTTCGAGTAATATCCGGCAAGATACCACCAGGATTAAGGTTAAAAGATAACAATTTGATAGGTGTTCCACTAGAAGTGGTCAAAGACACTATTTTTGAATTCTGTCTAAGAGCTAGCACCGACAGTGATTTTGCTGACAGAACTTATAAAATCACTATTCAAGGTCCCAATGTGCCATTAATCATTAATCCTCCTGGATTATTACCTATTGGGCCAAATAGCACATACTTTATACTAGATTCTAGTCCGGTAGATTTTCAAATAACCGCAGTAGATTTTGATGAAGCTGCTGGCCAAAAATTGAAATTTTTTATCAGCAGTGGGGATGGATCTTTACCACCTGGTCTAACTATGGATGAGTCTGGACGTATAACTGGATTTATTGAACCTTTACTGGCCATACCATTAAGCCAGAGAAATGGTAATTTTGATAAAAACGTCTATGACATACACGGGTTTGATTACGGACTAAAACCTGATAACGGGTTTGACAGTTTTAAATTCGACAGCATAAATTATGATTATTCTTTGCCATCAATAGGACCAAAAAAATTAAACAGGAATTATGAATTTATTATCACGGTGAGTGACGGTGATAATATTATTAGAAGAAAATTTAGAATCTATGTAATAGGTGACGATTTTCTACGTGCTGATAATACCATTATGAGTGCAGGGAATGGCACATATACTGCCGCTGGTAGTGGTGTAAGAGCACCTATATGGTATACTAAACCAGATTTAGGCACTATTAGAGCCAATAATTATAGCATAATTAAATTAGATATCTACGAAGCATTAGAAGCGGGTGTAGTAAACTATAAGTTAGAAGATAATAACCCCGACAGTTCTGCTAGTTTACTACCACCAGGAATGAGCTTGGACGCTGTCAATGGAGAATTATTCGGCCTAATCCCTTATCAATCAGCTATATCTAAAATTTATAATTTTACAATTACTGCTACTAGGTATGGCAAAAAAGGAGAAGCATCTCCCAGCGAAAGAACATTCACTATTAAACTTTTAGGTGACGTTAATAGTATAATGTCCTGGGTTAGCCCAGATAATTTAGGCATGATAGATGCTAATTATGTAAGTACTCTAAAAGTTCAAGCTGCTAGTACATTAGCCGATGCAGATATAATCTATCAATTAATCAGTGGCGAACTTCCCCCTGGATTATCGTTGGATTTGCGCGGCGAAATAATTGGAAAAGTTCAACAATATGGCAACGGCGATATGATAAAAGGTATAATAACCTTTGATAATAACTCCCTTACTTTAGACGGTAACGAAACAACTGTGGATAGACGTTACAAATTTATTATTCGTGCCCAAGATCAAGTACACTATAGCGCCATTGATAAAGAATTTGAAATTTTCATTAATACTCCTAATGATAGACTATATAGCAACATTTTTATCAGCACATATTTAGATCCTTTTAACCCAACTCCGGAAACAAGTAAAAGAGCCATGTATGAAAAATTAGTAAATGACGAATCTGTATTTGTCAGAGAATACATTTATAGATTAAATGATCCTAATTTTGGAGTTCGTCGAGATCTTAGAGCATTAATATATGCTGGCATTGAGACCAAACAAGCAAAAACCTATGTAGGTGCAATGGGGATCAATAATAAGAAAAAAAGATTTCAATTCGGTGCAGTTAAAACAGCACAGGCCAAAGTACCTGGCACAGAAACTCATGTCTATGATATAGTCTATGTAGAGCTCGTAGACGCATTCGATATTCAAAAGAAAAAATTACCAATAAAATTAAAAAAATTAAGCAAAAATCCTACCCCTGTTACAGTCGATGCCAGTAACAGACTATGGAAAGAATCGTATATATCAGGTAACGAGCCATACACACCAAGACCAAACGATATTATCACAGTAGATCAAACGTCCATATTGTCCAGTGATCCAAATGGTCGTATACGTTTTCCTAACAGCTATTTAAATTGGAGGGACAGGCTTAAGAATTGGCAAGTAACTGATCCTCTAAACCCAAATGTAATTGTTGAGAAATTCCTAACTGAACGTAATTACCTGCCATTATGGATGCGTAGCTTTCAAGATGATACTAGACAGGAACTAGGATTTGTTTTGGCCTTGCCCTTATGTTATTGCAAACCTGGGTATGGAGAAGAAATTGTGTTGAACATAAAAAATTATCAACAAACCACTGGGTTTGATTTTAAAGACTTAGATTTTACTGTAGACCGTTATATTATAGATGCTGTAATTCCACGTAGTGGAGAACAAAATTATGGTGATAAATATCTTGTGTTTAAAAACAACGGGGTAACTCTATGAGCAATATAGCTGCAAATAATATAAATGAATCGTTTCCTGTTCAAGGGCAAGATAATCCTAGTCAAGGGTTTCGAGATAATTTTTTATATATTAAACAAGGACTAGCCACTGCTAAGGTGGAAATAACAACTTTAGAAAATAATACTGCTAAACTTAATTCTGACAATAATTTCGATGGGCATATTCTACAGAATCTCATTGTAAATAATATGTCTGAATTTTTTAGAAATAAAGGCAATGTTTCCGGAGTGAGTGTCACAGCATCAGTTACTGAAGCACAGGTTCAAAAATTAAGATTTACCTCCAATAGCACACTACGATTAACTGGTTGGCCTAATATTGGTAGCACTGGTAAAAACCATAGAATTAGGCTACATCTGTGTGGTGATAATGTATCCGATCATACAATAATATTTGCCACAGATGGCCAGGGTACTATTAAATATGCTGGAGACGGTGCTCCATTTCCCAGTCCATTTACAGTTTCAACTTCAGGTGCTGAAAAAGTTATCGATGCCTGGAGTTACGATGGGGGAGTAACTGTTTATATTAAATATCTAGGCGAATTTGTATGAACCCTTTGATCAGCATTAGTAAACTCACAGACAGCGAAATAGAACAAAAAATTCAAGATCTCAGTCGTAAATACTTTATGACACATAACCCTGAAATTCAACTGCAAATATTAAGTTTTTTAAACATTCATAAAGAAGAACTATCTAATAGACGAGCTCTAGCCTGGGAGAAACAGTTTCAAAAAAGCAATAAAGGACTTGACAAACTGATCAATGTCAACTAAAATAGCTGGATGAGAACTGACAAATTCGGCAATGTGATCTACGATGTCAATGATCTAGTAGAACTGATCTACTCCAATAAAGATCATTTATTAAGCAAAATTTACACAGAAGACAACGAAGAATTCAGCAATTTGCCGACTAAAAAAATAGACTCCAAAATCTATAACATAGAAGTTGAAGAATTTGACAAGATTTGTCAAAGTGAATGGTTTATGCCCAACGAATATAAAAACTTTAATATAGTAGAATTTGTATTAGATCAAACTGCCAGCGAAGATCAATTCCAAAGAGCAGTGGAAGAATTAACCGAATATGAAAATAGAAATATGTTCGATCTACTTCGTTGGCTTAAATATGTAGTAGACACCTGCAGAGCCAATAACATAGTTTGGGGCGTAGGCAGGGGAAGTAGCGTGGCCAGTTATGTGCTATTCCTATTAGGAGTACATCGTATAGATAGTATTAAATACGATCTAGACTGGAAGGAATTTCTAAGATAAAGGAGAATTATTATGTCAATGAAAGAAACAGCAAGAAAAAGTTATAGAAGCATGTTAGGCACTGAAGTCGACATGGAAAAACTAAGAAATCAAAACGAACTAGCATTGGCTGTAGGCAATGCTAGAGTAAATGCTCGGGGAGATGAAATTGGTCCTGGGGGCAAAATCATTCGCAAGCGTGAAGACGTCATGCAGGAATATTACAAAGGCAATACAAAATAAGAGGAACATATGGTAAAAGGACAACTAAAACCTATTAGAGATACAGTACTGGTTGCAGACATGAATTTCGATGCCAGGGTAACTGCCGGTGGCATTATACTCAACAGTGATGACGGCAAAACAGAAGGTATTCGACCACGTTGGGGCCGAGTTTACGCTGTGGGTCCCGAGCAGAATGAAGTTAAATTAGGCGAATGGGTTCTTATTGAACACGGACGTTGGACAAGAGGCATCGAAGTGGAAAACGAAGATGGTTCTATTACAACCATACGTAAAATCGATAATGACTGTATTCTGGCCATGGCCGATGAACAACCTAGTGAATTTTAAAATAATTTGGTTGGCGAATAGGGCCATTGACTGGCCCTATTTTTTTCTGTATAATAGCTGCACAGAGAGGCAATTATGAAAGAACTTTGGGTTGAAAAGTATCGTCCTAACACACTAGATGGTTATGTGTTTAAAGATGATCATCAAAAGAATCAAATCGAAAACTGGATTAAAGAGGGCAGTATCCCACATTTATTATTCAGTGGTCATGCTGGTGTTGGTAAAACTACTCTAGCTAAAATCTTATTGAACAAATTAAATGTTCAAGATGTCGACGTCTTATTTGCAAATGGATCAAAGGAAGGAAGAAAAATCGAATGGGTAGATAAGCTTATTGGATTTTGTTCTACTATGCCATTTGGCGATTATAAGGTTGTGCTTATCGATGAAGCAGACTACTTGAATCCGCAATCTGTACAACCGGCCTTGCGTAATCTCATGGAGCAATACACAAGTAGTGTAAGGTTTATTTTAACCTGTAACTATCCTAACAGAATTTTACCTCCCATTCATAGTCGATGCCAAACCTTACATATTGAAAAGACAGACTTGACTGAATTCACTGCTCGTGTAGCCACAATCTTAGTGGAAGAAAATGTCGATTTCGATCTTGACACATTAGATAGTGTGGTTAAAGGCACTTATCCTGACCTAAGAAAATGTATCAATAATATACAAATGAACAGCCTGGACGGAGTCTTACGTATTCCAGAAAAGAATGACTCAGGATCCGCAGACTATAGAGTGGAAATGGTTTCCTTGTTTAAATCAGGCAAAATTGGCGAAGCTCGTAAATTAGTTTGTAGCCAGGCTAGACCAGAAGAAATGGAAGAGATCTATCGTTGGCTCTACGATAATGTGGAATTGTTCGGAGAAGATGCCAAACAAGAAAAGGCTATTCTTGTTATTAAACAGGGGTTAGTAGATCATACCTTGGTCAGTGATCCAGAAATCAATCTTGCTGCCACCATGATCAAACTATCCCACATTTAATGAGCGAAGAAAAATCAAACCTATCTAAAGGACGTGACAGTTACGATATCACCGTAGGTGATTCACTTGTAACATTTTTTAATAGAAATGTCACGCCTTATCCAACTGAAGCAGGCGGTCCTAAGTTTGATCTTATTCCTGTTGAGAAACAAAAAGATATCATGGTCAATGTGGCCAGAATGCACGCTCAACAAGAATATGATCGAATCATGGAACTGGTCAGTGTATTACAAAAACAAGCTGCCAGTATTAAACGTAGGTTGGAAATTACTGATGCAGTGCATGGTGCCAAATATAATTTTCAAATATATCATGGGCAGATCTATTGGCTGGCCTATAACCATATAGACAAATGCACAATATTGACACATAATGGGCCCGATGATTGGAGCAGCGGTCCACCGACTCATTATGAATTTATCTGTAAAGTTAAATGGTTGGGCGACCATACTTGGATAGAGATGGACGCCCAAGGAAATCCTATATTTTAATCTCCGTAAATGGAAAGGACCTCCTTTACTGCTTGATGTCGTTCAATATCCTTTTGGGTAAAATGAACAATATCAATGTGTTCTAATTTTTTATGCTTTCCTAGTAGGTTGCAAAAGTCAATTAAACCATTGTCTTGAAGTCTATCTGCTTGGGCCAAGTCTCCTGTTACAATCATACGTGAATTTTCTCCTAAACGTGTTAAGAGCATTTTCATTTGATTGGTTGTGGCATTTTGCATTTCATCAGCAATAATCCAGGAATTCTTAAAAGTACGTCCTCTCATATAGGCCAATGGGCTTATTTCAATAATGCCCTCACTTAACATTTCTGCGATGTCTTTCTGTTGATAATATTCTCCTAATACATCAAAAATAGGTCTGGTCCATGGTGCCATCTTTTCATTTAAGTCACCAGGCAAAAACCCTAAGTCTTCATCTACACTTACGGCGGGTCTAGTTACTATGAGTTTATCTACCTTGCCTTCTTGAAACATCTTTACTCCAGCTTGAACAGCCAATAGAGTTTTACCGGTGCCTGCTGGCCCTATGGCAAATAATATACTATTAGCATCGTCCTGTAGCTTTTGTATGTAGATTTTTTGGCTTTCACTGCGAGGATATAGGCCTACTCGCTGTTTCTTTTGCGGATTATAAGCTGTAAAATCAATTACATTCACGTTTGAAGCAAAGCGTTTTTTCACTCTTCTACTCATCTAGTATCTCCTACTTGGGGAAGTAGGACTTGTAGTGACCGCCCCGATTACTACAGAGGTCCTACAAATTTATTTATAATACTATCAAATTATCTACTCCGTCGACAAACTGGGTTTGATAAATAACTAAGCAGAATTCAAGGGCCCTTTATGAAAGATATTTTAGACGTTATTAAAAACGTAGAAACCATTTATAATAACAATAGCAGCCTAGCTGTACTCAAAGACTTTGAACGTGTTCTAGATGAAATGGATGTCTATGTCTATGATAACTGGTTTGACGGCGAACTAGTCAGCGGTCCCACAATCGAACGTCATTGGGTTACTTGTGAATTTATGTGGCCCAATAAAAAAAGACCTGATCCAGATGGCGCACGTAGATTAATTCAACTTGGCTGCAAAGTAAAGTATGAAAAGAGCGAAATCATTGAACCAAGAAAAATTCGCAGTCCAGAAGATTTTAGACCTGGCACAAAAAAAGGCAAATTAGATTCACGACCAATTTGGATTGTAAAAATTTCTATGCCTAAAAAATTAGTATTTGATATTTTTAACAGTTATATGGATCGTATTAGAGAAGAACGCAAAGGCGATACTCCAGAAAAGAGTAAGGCTCCAGCAGCAGGGGTAGCAGCGCCACCAGCAGGGGGAGCACCACCAGCAGCACCAGCAGGAGGGGCGCCGGCAGCAGCACCAGCTGGAGGAGCACCACCACTATGAATCTAAACGAAACACTGGTAGCCGGTGACTTAAAGCACTTGGTCAGTAGCGTATTTGAAATCGACAGTTATAAAAGCAAAATTGGCAACGATCAGAAAATGGTTGTGCTAAGTTTTAACATAGACGACAAGCCGCCAGCAGATGATTTAGCTAGATTTTTAGAACTAGGCTATGATTATATTGTAGACGCTGATGCCACAGATGGCCCTTTAGATACTGGCAAATACAAGGTTTTTGTAGAGATAGAACGTAATCGTCACGTGCCTGAAAGAATTGAAGAAATATTAGAAGGCATAAGCAAATTAACTGGCATTGAAAATTTTAGATTTAGATACTATAAAAGTTTTAGAACTAATCCAGCTAATGCAGAATCATTTAAAGAAATTGTACCATTAGATAAAGAAAGCTATGCTGTTTCCGTTCAAGAAAATAGATTAAACAACTTTTCAAATTTTTTCAATCGCAGCTATGTGGAAAACATTGAAGCATTGGAAAACGATCTAACATTTAAAAAAATGTTCAGTGAAAACTTATGTATGCGTATCAAAGACTTTGGCCCTGTTGATCAAGTATATAATAGGTTAGGAGGGCGTATGGATGTAAGTGCTCGTGCCATCTCAGAATCACTATACTTTACTAAATATTTAGGCAATTATAATATTACAAAAATTGACAACAATTTTGTTTTTGAAAACGAAGGATATGCAGTAGTTTTAGAAAAACAATAAAGGATTTTAACTATGCTTTGGTTAATAAGTTTTCTTCCAGATTGGTTCTTTCATGCCATTATATTCTTAGGCGTTAGCTGCATTATAGCAGCATCCATAATAAAAAAATTACCCGCACTATATACCTATAGTTTTGCAGCATATCTAGCTGGATTATTTTTAATCGTCAGCGGAGTTTGGTTCGAAGGCGGTATCAGCGAGAAAGCCAAATGGCAAGCACGAGTAAAAGAAATGGAAGGCAAAGTAGAAGTTGCCGAGGCCAAATCTAAAGAAGTCAACACCGTTATTGAAACAAAGGTAGTGGAAAAAATCAAATTTGTAAAGGAAAAGACCAATGCCAACAAACAAATTATCAAAGAGGTGGCTGGGGCTCAGCTTGATGCTAAGTGTGAGCTGCCTGAGTCTACAGTCGTGCTCGTCAACAGTGCCAGTAAAAATGAAGTTCCCGGAGGTCCCAGCGTTTCTGATGGATCCAGTTCCGGAGTTAAAGCAAGTGACCTCCTCGACACAGTCGTCGAAAACTACGGAAGGTACAACGAAATCAGAGAAAGACTAGTAGCTTGGCAAGAGTGGTACAAGCAACAAAAACGCATATTCGAGGAAATCAATAAATGAGCGATTTCATTCTAAGCCAAGAACAATTGGCCAAACTTATCCCAACTAATCGTTATGTAGATCATTGGCATCATGCCTTAGAACAGGCCCTGCCAGACTATGATATTAACACACCACGTCGTGTAGCCGCTTTTGTAGCTCAATGTGCTCACGAAAGTGGTAACTTTGTTTTCCTACAGGAAAATTTAAACTATAAAGCAGAAAGCCTTATGCGGGTTTGGCCTAGATATTTCAAAGACCTAGGTACTGCACAACGCTATGCACATAACCCAGAACGTATTGCCAATCGTGCTTATGCTAATCGCATGGGTAATGGCGACGAAGACAGCGGAGATGGATGGCGCTTTTGTGGCAGAGGACTAATTCAACTTACTGGGCGTAGCAACTATCAGGCCTTTGCTGATAGCATTGAAACTGATATTAACGATATTCCACATTACCTAGCTACTTTTGAAGGTGCTGTACAAAGCGCTTGCTGGTTCTGGGAAAGCAACAATCTAAACAAATGGGCCGATATGGGCGATATCACTACATTAACTAAAAAAATTAATGGAGGCACATTGGGATTAGATGATAGAATGAAACACTATAGTCACGCACTTCACGTATTAGGAGCATAAAATGGCATTACTCGACAGCATGTTAAATTTAATAACCAAACAACCTAAAGATCACGACGCACCAAAACCACCAGCAGGCAGTCGTAGCGAACGTGAAGCCAAGATCAAAGACAAGGCTGGATTGGCTATTAACCTATTTGCTCTATTGTTGGCTGTAAATGCTTGGTATGGTGGCACACTGAGCAGCACAGTTCTAAACAATACCATTAAGGCCAACGACGTTTGGGCATTTTATCAAGCCAAAAGCATGAAGCAGACCATGGCTGAATATGCCCGTGACGATGCTGCTTTCCGTAAGGATGACAAACGTGTAGCAGAACTAACTGCCAAGATTAATCGCTACGAAAGCGATCCTGAAAAAGGTGAGGGCAAAAAGGAACTGTTTGCTAAAGCCAAACAACTTGAAGCTGATCGTGACGAAGCTAAAAAACGTAGCCCATGGATTGGTTATGCCAGTACAGCATATCAACTCAGCATCGTTATACTAAGTGCCAGTATTCTAGCAGTTAGTATGCCCATGTTTTGGGCCAGTTTTGTAGTAGCAGCAGTGGGCGTATTACTCAGCAGCCAAGGGCTGTTACTTTGGATTTAAGGAATTATCATGGCAGACGAAGTTAAAAGCGAAAGCGAACAGAAAAAAGAAGACTGGATGAACAGTAAATGGCGTCCCATGATGGGATGGGTCTATATGTTGACCTGTACAGCAGACTTCGTCATATTCCCCATCCTATGGAGTGTTCTACAAAGTATCAGTCATGGTCAAGTAACCAGTCAATGGCAACCTCTCACACTACAAGGTGCTGGATTATACCATATTGCCATGGGTGCTGTATTAGGACTAGCAGCATTTGGCCGTACACAGGAAAAAATAGCAGGAGCTAACAATGGCGGATTATCTACACAAACAGGCTTCGGAACAACATATCAATCTGCTCAACCAACTAACCAGCCCTCCCCCGGTAACGCTAGTACACCAGCAGCCACAGGATTCGGCAGTGGGTTTGGTTCCTCTACTTCCAATACAGGATTCGGCGGTGGCTTTGCAAATACTGTCGATACCGCCAGTTCTGCGGCCACTGTACTAACAGGCTTTGGTGGCAAACCTGCTCCAGTTCAACCATCATTTCCCATAATCTAAAGGAAAATAAAATGAAAAAAGTATTAGCTCTATTAGCAACAACCGCACTGATTAGCAGTGCCTATGCCGAAGCAGAAATGAAAAAAGTCTGTCACAATGAAGAAAAGAAAGGCAAGACTGTTGAAGTTTGTAAAACTATCAAAGTTCATAAAAAGCTAGAAGGCACAGACGTTCCAGTCAAAAAATAATCATATCCTTGACATTGCTGGTTCATTCTAGTATAATTACTATTAATGAACTATTATTCAATTTTAGGCCTTCAACGAGGTTGTAGTCAAGACGAAATCAAAAAGGCCTATAGAAAACTGGCCAGTCAACATCATCCAGACAAAGGTGGAGATACTTCCACCTTTCAAAATATTCAAGCTGCTTACGAAGTATTAAGCGATCCCCAAAAAAGATCCAACCATGATATGGAATTGGATAATCCATTTCAACGAGGCGGAAGACCCAATGCTGGATTCCCTGGTGGTGATTTTGGAGGATTCGGAGATATAAATGAAGTCTTTAATGGTATTTTTGGCAACGGTGGTGCTAGATTTAACTTTGGTCCAAGACCCAATATTCGTAGAAATGCTGACTTAAATATTAGATGTAGAATAAGTTTTGCAGACAGCTATATGGGCAAGGAAATGGAAGCAACATTTACATTGCCTTCTGGACGCAAAGAAAATGTAGTCATTAATATTCCTCCAGGCATACATGACGGTGCCACTATACAATATAGAGGCATGGGGGATGACTCGAATCCCTCTTGGCCTAGAGGTAACTTAAATTGCACCGTGTCCGTAGACGGTGATCCAAATTTTGGTCGTAGAGGTGATGACCTGACCACAGCCATAGAAATAGATCCTATAGAAGCTATGATTGGGTGTGTCAAGGATGTGGAGAGTGTTACCGGCAAAGTTATGAAAATTCAGATACGGCCAGGCATAACACATGGTGGTGAATATGCTGCACAAGGTCTAGGTTTTCAAAATCCACAAACAAATAATCGAGGACACTTTGTTATTATTATATTAATCAAAGTTCCTGAAATTATAGATCCAAAAATAAAAAAGAGGTTAGAGGATATAAGAAATGAAATTAGTAAAATTTCCTGATGATATATTAAAAAAGACCATGCCAGAGTTCGACTTTGAAGGGGAACTCAACCCTAAAGTTATAGAAAAACAAATGATCGAGCTTATGGTAAAAGAAAGAGGTATAGGTCTGGCGGCCAATCAAGTTGGGTTAGAAGCCAGAGTTCTTGCCATATTTCCAAGGGATAGCACGTTAGAAATGGGTCCATTTGCCATGTTCAACCCCGAAGTAATGGAAATAAGCGAAGAAGAAATTACTGGCATAGAAGGTTGCTTGAGCTTTCCAGATCTAGTATTGCCAATTAAACGCCCAAGGATGGTGGTTGTACAATATCTTGACAGCGAACAAAATATCTGTATAATAGAACTGAAGGACACGGATGCTAGATGCTTCCTTCATGAATTGGAACATCTAAATGGTGTATGCTTTATTGATAAAATAAGCAAACTTAAAGTAGAAATGGCCCGTAAAAAATTAGCTAAACTAAGGAAACAATATGGTAGAGCCCAGCGACAGTCTTAAAGCAGTATTCGAACACAGTATTGAACTAGCAAAAACTCTTAAACACGAGTATTTGACCATTGAGCATTTGTTATTTTCCATGCTCAGTGAGGACAATTTTGTCAACTGTGTGCAGGGATACGGCGGAGATGTTGACTTTATTAAAAAGAATTTAGAACATTATCTCAAAAACAAACTCACTGACATTGTTAAAGAAGGCGTTACTAAACCTAAAAAGACACAGGCAGTTGAACGTGTACTGAACCGTGCATTCACTCAGGCCCTCTTCAATGGGCGTCAAACTATGGAACTAAGTGATGTTTTTATTAGCATCATGGGAGAAAAACGTAGCTATGCCAGCTACTATATTCAACAGGCAGGCATTGATAAAAACAAATTTGCTGACTATCTTAACAACGAAATTCAAACTGAAGAAGAGTCCGACGTCAGCGATGTTCAAGTCGACAGGGCAATTAAGAACTATACAACCAATCTAAACGAACAGGTTAAGAAAAATAAGATTGACCCAGTTATTGGTCGTGTGACTGAATTAGAAAACATTGCTCTAGCCATGGGTCGTAGAAACAAAAGCAATGTATTGCTCGTTGGAGATCCAGGCGTGGGTAAAACTGCCATTGCTGAAGGGTTGGCCCATAACATTGTAAAAGGTGCCGTTCCTGAATTCTTGAAAGACTATAAAGTCTTTAACTTAGATATTAGCAGTATGCTGGCTGGAAGCAAATATCGTGGGGATTTTGAAGAACGTTTTAAACTGGTTCTCAAAGGCTTGCAAAGCAAGGGCAAAACTATTTTGTTTATTGACGAAGCCCATATGATTAATGGTGCTGGGTCAGCAGGTAACAGCGCCAATGATCTAGCTAACATGATGAAACCTGCATTGAGCAAAGGTAATATCAAAGTAGTAGCCAGTACTACTTGGGAAGAATATCGCAAGTACTTTGAAAAAGATCGTGCTCTAATGCGTCGCTTCCAACGTATTACTGTAGATGAACCTAATTCAGAAACAGCAGTTCAAATCCTTAAAGGTTTGAAAAAATACTACGAAGGCCATCACAAAGTAAAAATTACCGAAGAAGCAATTCAGACTGCGGTAAAACTCAGTGTGAAATACCAAAGTGATAAAAAACTTCCTGATAAGGCTATTGATCTTATTGACTGCGCCTGCTCAAGATTTAACATTAAACTGGCCGAAGAAAGAATCATCGGTGAAGCAGAGATTCAGTTTGAACTAGCTCGTATGATTCAAATGCCTGAAGAACAAATTGCCGAAACTGAAAGCAATAACCTTGCCACCTTAGATGCACAAATTGCTGCCGAAGTATACGGACAAGACGCTGCTATTACTGAACTAGTGGATAAAATCCTTGTTGCTCGTGCTGGACTTAAACCAGAAAACAAACCTATTGGAAGTTTTGTATTCATGGGCCCTACTGGCTGTGGTAAAACTGAAACTGCTAAAGCATTGGCCAAACACTTAGGTGTTAAACTACTGCGGTTTGACATGAGCGAGTATCAGGAAAAACACAGTATCAGCAAACTAATTGGTAGCCCTCCTGGATATGTGGGCTTTGAAGAAAACGCAGGCTTGCTGATTACACAGATCCAAGAAAACCCATACAGCGTACTGCTATTTGACGAAGTGGAAAAGAGTCATCCGGATGTGTCCACTGTATTACTACAAATGATGGACAATGGCTTTATCACTGGCAGCAATGGCAAGAAGGCAGATTGTCGTAACATTGTGCTTATTCTAACTACCAATGCTGGCGCACAGGCAGCAGAAAAGAACCTTATTGGTTTTGGTAGTCAAGAACAACCCTACGACGACAAAGACCTTAAGAAATTCTTTAGTCCAGAGTTCCGTAATCGTCTTGACGCTGTTATTACCTTTAAGAAGTTGGCCAAAGAAACCATGCGTAAGGTTGTGATTAAGTTTATTGATGAACTTAAATTCCAAGTTGCTGAAAAGGCCATTAAGATTAGAATCAATGAAGCAGCTATTAACTGGCTAATCGAAAAAGGCTTTGATCCTAAGATGGGTGCAAGACCGTTACAACGTGTCATTGATAAAGAAATCAAACGCCCCTTGGCTAAGATGATGTTGTTTGGTGATCTTAAGGATGGCGGTACTTTACAGATTACTAATAGGGCAGATAATAATGGGTTAATCTTGAGTAAACGTATCAAAGTTGTCAAGCCCGTGGAAACTGAAAATGAAGTTGAATCCCAAGATACCTATCAAGAGAACTAAAAAGCTATTTTTAGACACTTATAGTTATAAAGTTGTCATTATCTCTGCACTTGCCAGCATTTTCAGAGGTAATGACCTTGACAGTGTCTCTAAAAAATTAGCTTACTATAGACTTAATACTAACACAAAACCTGTACAATATTGGTCAAGGCATATGTCAACTAGTGACATAGACTTAGCCGAAAATATTCTACATCTGTTGACCCCAATGTCAGATTATGTCCTTAGGGTAGAATCACCTATCATAAGTGTATACACTAATAAATTAGAGGACATTAAAAAAATCACGGACTCCGTGACTGAGTTTGTCAAATATGTTAGTTTGTCCGAGAACAATTTAGAAAAAGGTATTATATATCTTAAGAAAATAGATTTTGATTATAAAGTCACATTGGGTCATATTCGAAGCCCGCAGGATTCACTTATAAAATGGTGTGACAACAATAGTAAAATACGCATGCCTAAAACCTGTAAAGAACAATTGGAATTAGGTTGGGGTTGTAAACAACGATACTTTTATGTCAAAGATGATCGTAGCCTTATTATGGTCAAAATGTTCTTAGGTTCTAACATACATCGTATTGATCGTGTGATAAAATTAGACAGTTAAATGTCAATCGTTTGGTTGACCATATTGATAAATATCACATAGTAACTCTGGCTATATGATATGAAAATTTTTGAACTGTTTAACAATACCAAAGAGCCTATTGACAAAGTCATGAAAGGCCATACTGAGGAAATTATTGGCAAAGACAAGAAAAAGTTAGACTTTGACTTGGCTGAAGACCTTGTTTATTTCATGCATCATAACGATGACTTTTATCGCAGGAATTTCTATCCTGTATTAAAAATGTGCAAAGGCAGTTTTGACGATGGTAAAAATTTCAGTCATAGAGTGTTTAAGCCACTGATAAACAAGGCATATGAGTCCTACAAAAAAGAGTTTCCAATCAGAGAATTAGAAGACGAATTAGAATCAAAGTTCATAGAAGAAACAGCCAAACAAATTTATGAAACTGAATTGGGCCATATGAAAGACGGCAAATACGACTAATATAATGTTTTTAAGAGAATTATTTCATAGACCCCAACAGCCTTTGTTAGAAGGCGGTGGTAATATTTGGCCTGAAACTACAGCGTTTTATCCTACCCCAGATATGGTGCAGGCCTTGGTCGCAGAGGTTCAAAAATATCTTCGTGACGCCGGCCTTCCGTTACATGTACAAGGCAGTGGTGCTAATGAAGATCCTGATCCTGAACATCCCACAGGTGATTTAGATGTCAGCGTAGACATGGATCAAGTTAAACAATTGTTTAATATACCTGCTAGTAAAAATTTAGCCGATGACGACAAAGCAGCCCGTAATGCTTTAGAAAAGTTTTTATTAGACAACGGGGTTGCAGCAACCTATAAAGCTGGTGTAACCGTACATATTAAATTTCCCTATAACGGGCAGGCTTATCAATGTGATATTAAAGTAATACGCAAAGCCGAAAAAGTATCTAAGTTCCATAGACATATTATTCCTAGAGGCAGTCCATATAAAGGAGTACACAAACAAGTAGTACTAAGTGCATTGGCCAGTGCTAAAAATATGTTATGGTCACCAGATGAAGGTCTGTATGCTAGAGATGCCAATAGAAAGAAAGCAGAGTTGATCACAGACGATTGGGACCAAGTAGCTGAAATATTGTTAGGACCAGGACACAATGGACGTAATCTTGGCAGTGCAGAAAGTATTATGGCTGCTATCAAAGATCCCGAATTAAAGAAGCAAGTATGGGATTCGGCTTCAAGTGGTTCAAGTTGGCAAAAGGCACCAACAAGAGGCCCGGCTCGTCCATTATTAGAAGCAGCACCTGCTATAGGTCGCAAGTATCAACACATTGAAGACCTAGTGTTTACTAACGGTTCAAATGGTGGATTACATGCTATTGAAAGACTGCAATCCATGGCTGGTCCAGGTGGCAACATGGAACTTAAATGGGATGGTAGTCCTGTAATATATTGGGGGCGTGACGAAAACGGCACATTTTATATGATTCCTAAAAATGCTTGGGAATATTTAAAACGTGGCAAAACTAAATTAGAAACTGGTGTCAGTACAGCACCAAAGACTCCCGATGAAGTACAGAGATTTATATTAGGCACTGGTCGGGTAGATCCAGATAAAGAAGCTACTCGCAAACACTTTGCCCGTGAAATGAGCCAACTATGGCCTTATCTTGAACAGGCCAGTCCACAAAGAGGCTTTGTGGAAGGCGGATTATTATTTCATCCTGGTGCCAAACCTACTGTGAACAAACATACAGGTGAATACGAATTTACTCCGAATATTACCACATTCCATATTGGGCAAAGCACTGAGCTAGGACAACGTATTGCCAAGGCCAAGGTCATGGTGGCTGTGACTGGATACTATCCAGAATTAGGCAGCAGTGAAGAAAGCAGAATGCCTGATGCAGAATCATTAAGTACACCACAGGTAATTGTACAAGGCACTACCTATGCTGAACCATCCGAGGATCTTGAAATGTCAGGACTACTTCGTGCTCAAGATTATATCAGTCAAAACGCAAACTTAATTGATAACTTTGTTGCACCTAAACCTGGCCTAAGTAAACCTGGTGATGTTCTTTATAAATTCTATAATCAAAATCTACGCACACTTGGTGTTAAACAAAAGTTCCATGATTGGGTCACTAGAAACGTCAGTGCTGGTCAAAGTCAAAAAATACTAGCCGATCATGCTGGCCTAAATGCTGTACTTGATGCTGTGGAAATGATTACCCACGCCAAACTTGAACTAATAAATTCTTTGAGTGCAGGCACACACGGTGGTATTAGACAGACCAAACCAGAAGGTTATGTACAAGCACACCCTGGTTCACAATTTACACATGATGTCCCTGGACAATTTGTCAAAGCTATCGACCAAGCTAATTGGTCTCCGGACAAAGAAAGATGAGACTAAGACAACTATTTGAAAATATAAATCGTACCGGAGAAGGTAAAACAGCCGTAGTAGGCTGGGGCAGAGGTATGGGACATAAGGGTCATATGATGTTGGCCAGCAGCGTGATCACTCACGCCAAAGACAGCGAAGGAGATCCTTACTTTGTGGTCAGTAGAAGCTATGGTCCAGATGATCCTTTAGAACCTGAAGAAAAATTGGCCATATATCGTAAAGTGTTTCCTGAACAAGGTCATATATTTCAAACAGCCACTGATGAATTACCAGACCTAACAAGAGTTTTAGCCAACTTAAATCAACAAGGGTATACCAATGCCATAGTTGTTGTAGGTGCTGACCAAAAAGCAGCCTTCCAATATCTAAATCATTACAATGGTAAACCAGATAAGAAAGGCAATGTTGCTTTTAACTTTGACAACTTACAAGTCATCAGTCGCCAAGAAACCAGTGACCCAAGTCGCGAGGAAGAAGGTCCACGTGCCACACCTATGCGAGCTGTGTTGATGGATCCATCAAAGAGTCATGATGAACAATTTGCAGTATGGCGTGATGCTATGAGCCCAGAGATTGACGATGAGGAAGTTATGGCTCTAATGCATAAGGCGCAACAGCGTATGACTCAAATGGCTGCTGAGAAAAAATCTAAGAAAAAAGTGGCGGAAAGTTCTAAATTATTAACTGAAAATCCATTAGCCCTATTAAACAAACTAGAATATCTAGTTAGATATTTTAAACAAACTCATGGAAATATGGGCGGTAATGTATTAAAATCAGAAATTACACCCATTGTACATGAACTAGAACAGCAAGGTGAACAGAAAATAGCATATAACCTTAAAAATATGATGCAAGACGCTGCATGGAGAGAACAAGAAACTCGCGGACAGAGTTGGGCGCATTTTGCAGACATTCTCTCACAAGAGCTTCCAAACATCATGAGAAATGCATCATTAACAAAGAAAAATGTACCGGAAGGCAAATTAAAAAAAAAAGTAGCTGAGACTACATTAAACGAGTTTGATCATGCTCGTCATGTCAAACTGCTTAATGCTCATATGCAGAAATTAGGCTACGAAAATATCGGTGCTGGAACAGATGCACAAGTATTTGCTAAAGAAACCGGGCCAGTGAAAAAGATACTTATGCCTGAAAGTGGAGATATTTCTACTGCTGAAAATTCATTCCTGGCATTTTACAACTATTGCCAGGCAAATGCCCGTAATCCACACTTGCCAAAGTTTCACCAAATTCAAGACAATATTGAATTAGATGGCGAACGGTTTCGTCAAATAACCATGGAACGACTAGAAGAAGTAGATCCCGAGTATGAAGACATGCTGGTTAGTATGACAGACGGTATTGAAGATGGTACGCCATTAGATCCACAATATCAACCACACATCAAATTCTATCAAACATTAAAATCAGTTATGCTCACAGGTCGTAAATTAGGCTTTGAGAATGACATCATCACTTTTCAAAGTTGCAATATAATGCAAAGAGGTAATACATTGGTAATCATGGATCCATGGATGGGTGGTGGTTAAATGAACTTAGACGAATTAAAAAAATTAGCAGGCATTAACGAATATCGAGGATATGTTAAATACGATATAGACAACCCTTATGGTGGTAGTAATATCAGCTTGACTGGGGACGAAAAAGGCCAACTAATGAAGAAACATAATATTATACCAGGTAGCAAGGAATGGTTCCAACTTTGGTTTAGTATGCCGTTTCTCACAGGTGAACCACCCGTTGGCAAGGGGATGAGATGAAGCTTAGAGAATTACTAGAAGTTAGCCAAGGCAAAATCACCAAGAGGCAACAAGAACCTACTAGAGGTTTGAGCACCTACAGTGATGTGGAAATGGCCAATAGCGACTATGTGGCCTTTAAACTAGGTCAAGCTATGGCAGGTACTGATGGCTCTAAAACTCCAGATATTGACGGCAAAAGTTGGTTTGGCAAAAAGAAAACCATTCACCCATACACTGAAGTAGAAAATGAAATGTTTAAAAAAGCTGCCAAAGTAGTAGGTGCCAAATATACTGATCTTAACAAAGGCGATATGAAAAGTAGGGAATTGCCTTCTACCCACACTGTCAGTCCTGTACACAAACATAAAAAGAACAAATACGGTGTATAATTATGAAGATACGCGAACTAGTTGAAACAGCCACAGCAGGTGGCACTAGCGCAGGCAATGTCTCAGTTGGTGCTATTTATAAGAATAAAAAAGGCAAAACTTATAAAAACAAAGACGGAACCGTAAAAAATGCCCTAGACGTCAAAGGAGCCAACCTTTTGACTGGAGGCAGCTTAAAACGATAAATAACTTGAATACGGAGTAGAGAATGGATATCAACATGCAATCACCTATGCCAGCACCTGAACACGATGATGAAGGTAAAATGGCCAAAGCTGATCTATACAAAACAGCCAAGTATAGCCTAAAATTATTTAAAATGATGGAAGACAATGCCCAACTAGAAGGTTGGGTACAGGCCAAGATCACTAAGGCTGCTGACTATCTTGCCAGTGTATATCACTATTTAGAATACGAAATGAAGTTCACTGAATATGGTCGTGCCATTGAAGACAGTGAAATGTACACTGAAAGCGAAAAGAGAATTCTAAAGAAAAAACTATTTGAAGCTAAGGAAAAAGTTAAGGATCTAAAGAAAGCTCAAGCTGAAAAGATCAAAGCCAAAGAAAAGAAAAAAGTAAAAGAAAACGCTAATCGTTTTCATCCAGGGCATGGTATTTCTATTAATGGTAAGGAAGTTGATACTGATTCTTTAGAAATAGACGGTATTGATATGAAAGATTATCCAGATTTTGTTGATGCATATTTTAGCTATGGTGAATTTATGGATGGTTCAGAAATGAACCAAGATGAATTAGACCACCTAAGAGATAAAGAAGGCGGCCTATTATTTGACAAGATTCAAGATCGTTTGCATGAAAGCGGGATGAGTGAAGATGGTGATGAGCGTGGCGGTGACGATGATACCCCAAGCGACTTCAATAAAATAAGAACCAGCAGTGGTCATACAAGACATAGTAGAAAAGCCAGTAGAGCTGAAAAAGATCACGAACTACATGGTGATGTTCCAGTAACCAGCTTACATCCAGATCACGATGAACGTGCTGCTAAATTTCTTGCTAAACAAGTTCGTGGTAATAGAGTCAGCCCAATGGATCAATTGACCAAGCGTAAAGGCATGACAGATTTAGACGAAGCTAAATCTAAAAAAGCTAAGAAAGATTATGACGGTGATGGCAAGGTAGAAACAGGCAAAGATGAAGTAATTGGTAGTCGTCGTAAGGCTGCTGGACTACCATTTAAAGAAGGCGCTAAACCAGACTTCCTAGATATGGACAAAGATGGCAACAAAAAAGAGCCAATGAAAAAAGCCGTTGCTAGCAAGAAAGTTAAAGAAGCTACTGATAAAAAATGTAATCATACTGCCAAAGGCAAAAGCTGCCCAGTACACGGTATGAAAGAATGTAGTGGCATGATGGAAGCCAAACCAAGTGCTGGTATGAGCAAAGGTGAAAAATCTGCTGTGGCTAAGAAAGCACAGGCTGGTAAAGATATTGGTAAACCAGGCAAAAGTTTTGACAAAGTAGCTAAGGCTGCTGGTGGTGGTGAAAAAGGCACAAAGATTGCTGCCGCTGCCATGTGGAAAAACCAGGCCAAATAATATGTCATTACCCAACTATGTAGATGACTATGATGCATACTTGGCACTGAAAATGGACAAACCTAAGTGCCAAAGTTGTAATTGTGTTAGGCATTGTGAACATAGTTGTAATGATTGTGATTATTGTCCAGATTGTCACTGTAAGGATTGTGTAGAAGGTAAGGGAACAAACTAAATGGATATGAAGAAATATATTACTCTTGTGGAGAGTGCTGCTAAACCCAAAGAAGTTGTGGCCGAACCTGTTAAGCCTAAAACAGAACCTGCACCACTAGTACATATTTCAGAAAGTTACGAACCTAATCCTTTAGTTACAAAAATTGTTCGTAAGGTAATGGAGAAGAAAAATCCTCAACCTCCCCAACCACCCAAGCAACGTAATCCCGTGGCTAAGAATGCCAATGCTGCTGTGGGCGGTGGTGCTGCTGGCAAACACAAAGACAAGAAAAAAGATGCCAAACAAGGTGTTCAAAAGCATAAAGGTCAGTCATTAGATGAAAACGATGACTGGGGATCTTTAAGTAAAGGTGAATTCAAACGTCGTGAACTAGAACATGAGCTAGGTCACGAAACTAGAAGCGGTGCTGTATATATTGATGGTAAGTATTGGAAAACTTTTGATACTTTTAAACAAGCACAAAATGTAGCTAGAAGCTTAGAAAGAAAAGGCAAAAGAGCCACAGCTCGTATGCTAGAATCATATGGATCACCGAGTCCTGCACAAAAACGTTTTAATCGTGCTTTAGAAAAACAACGCAATAGTCCAGAAAATAAAGCTGATAGAGAAAGTCATCGCAAGCGTTTAGATGCTATTATGCCTCCTCCAAAGAAGGATACACCAGTAGGCGAAAAAATGCGTACTCCCTTTGCCGGTGCTGCTGTTGGTCACAAAGAAGGCCCAGCTGGACAATTAAAAGCCATGGATCCAAAAGGTTATCCCAAAGGTAAACTAGTTGGTGGTGCATTGGAAGAAGGTAAAGTATGCCCACAATGTGGCAGCAGCAAATGCAGTTGCCCACCTGGTAAATGCAAATGTAAACCAGTAGCTGGATTTAAACCCAAAATGAGCGAGGATAAAGATCCCTGCTGGAAAAACTACAAAATGGTAGGCACTAAAAAGAAAGGCAGCAAGACTGTGCCAAATTGTGTGCCAAAAGAAAGTAGAGTGGGCGAGGCACAGAACGCAGCTCAACAGGCTGCTATTGCTATTGCTAAAAAGAAAAAGAAAGAGGTGGCAGAAGGCCGAGTTGATCAACTACCTACCCGTGGTGCCGATTACAGCAAATACGACACCGACCATTTGAAAATGATGTTGCGTCCAGGTATCCTACATCGCAATGAAGCAGGATTCAAAGCACTAATTCGTAAAGAATTAAAAAAGCGTGAACAGCAAGATCAGCAAGGTGTGGCGGAAGACATAAGAACCAAGGCCCATTTTAGACAAGAAACCGATGACGCATTAGCAGACTTTTTGGCTCGTGGTGGTAAAACGCAAGAGGTTCCACCAAATAAAGTAAGAGTAAAATCTGGTCAAAGCCTAGCTAGTAAACATATTGGTAGTAAAAGGGAAGCTGGAAGAGTAGTAGGTAAAGATAGAAAAATTAATGGTAACCAACCTGTAGTCAGCACAGAACACATGGGTGAAACTCAACTAGACGAACTAGATCGTCCAAGTGGTAAACTATACATTATTATCACAGCAGATAACGCTGGTGCTCCCCATGTGTTTGGTGACTTTGGTTCATTCCCACAAGACGTCATGCACAAGATTGCTAAACGTGGTACTAGAGATAAATCAGGTGCTAAAACTAAACTAAAGATTGATTTCTTGTTTGACGACTTTAGAACCACAATCCAACAACTAAGAATGATATTTAGAGACGTAGATTTTGTAGGTGCAGAAGCCGCAGAATTTATCATTAAAAGTTCTGCACTACGCAGTGATCAAGG
>Ga0209598_10000052_pt1 | contig 83726 bp, 64 predicted proteins | sample M_140807_EF_Meta_FD_187317 | JGI IMG/M metagenome (GOLD analysis project Ga0209598, IMG submission 187317) | Freshwater microbial communities from Lake Montjoie, Canada to study carbon cycling - M_140807_EF_MetaG (SPAdes) (version 2) | ecosystem: Environmental > Aquatic > Freshwater > Lake... | reverse complement strand
CCGGAGATGGCCGCCGCCCTGAGGGGCTGGTTTCGACAGTTGGCCGACTGGATGGTGACGAGCAAGAACGGCAAGGACGAGGCCAAGACGAAGAACAACCACGCCGTCGCCTACTTCCTGCAATTGGCGGCCTATGCCGACTTCGTCGGCGACGAGGAGAAGCTCGCCGAGTGCAGGCGCCGGTTCAAGGAGGTGTTCGTCGCCGAGCAGATGGCTGCGGATGGCAGTTTCCCGCTGGAGATGGCCCGCACCAAGCCCTATGGCTATTCGATCTTCCAGCTCGACAACATGACGATGCTCTGCCAGCTGCTCTCCACGGATGCCGACAACCTCTGGGAATTCACTCTGCCGGACGGCCGCGGAATCCGCAAGGCGGTCGCCTTCCTGAATCCCTACATCGCCGACAAGACGAAGTGGCAGCTCAAGCCGGACGTCCAGGCCTGGGAGGGATGGCCGGCCCGACAGCCGCATCTGCTCTTCGCCGGCCTGGCATTCGGCGAGCAGGGCTATCTCGATCTCTGGCGGAGGCTCCCAGCCGATCCCACCGATGCCGAGGTGCAGCGAAACATCGGCATCACCCAGCCGATCCTCTGGCTGCGCTGACCGCATCCTTGGGAATTCACTTCGTCGACGCGTCGATGTCGAAGGTGTTCGACTTGCCGGACACGACCTCAAACCTGAGTCTGGAATCGCCCTTGAATCCAGCCGGGATGGGCTCGCGATTCTGGGCCCCGTCGTCGTAGGACAAATGCACGGAATACTCACCGGAGACGGCGCCGGACTTTGCCCCAGGCCCGAGCCTACGCAGCCGATAGACGCCGTCGGCTCCGGAAATTCCAGTCGCCACCGAACCGTCCTTCGCCAGCGGGCGGAAATCGACGCGTACGCCCTTCGTGGGCTTGCCTTCGATCTTCACCGTACCGGTCACCTCGCCGACGCCCGCCCACCAGTCCGAGCAGCCCGCCAGGCTGACGAACATGAGCGGAACCATCACCCACCCCAGCCGCGAGACTCCAACCGCCCCGCCGCTCCCTGCAGTCATCATCAATATTTCGCCTCTTCGAGGGCGTCCCGATAGGCAAAGCCCTTCTTGATCTCGATGTCGGAGTTTTGTGACAACGTGCTCACAGAGCCGTCGCAGAGCACGAACAGGCAGACTCCGGGATGGAAGCTGTTGAAACACTTCCCCGAGTTTGGACTGCCGCCGGACGAGGCGACGGAATCAAAATCATTGATCGTGGCATTCGACATATAGCGGCCATAGATCCGCCCGGCCCCCTGCCTGGTGCTGCCGGTCGAGGTCCGGCCATGACCGGCCCAGACGGCCGCCAGACTTCCGTTCCCGAGGTCCGCATCGGACCGGCTCGCCCCGCCGCACCGTTCTCCCACCAGCCAGGTCTTGCTCGTGCCATCGGGAATCTGCCGGAAACCGATCCCGAGCATTCCCCCACCAGCGAGCATCGGGGTGGTGCTCGTCGATCCGCTGTACATCCTCGATCCAAACAATGCTCCGCCTGAGTCCTCGTCCTTCGTGGGACCGTTCGCGCCGTTCGCACAACTGCCGACGTAGTTCGACGTCGCCAGCGGCGGATCGGTTCCCGGAGTTCCGGTGCTGCTATCCAGACAATTCAGCACCTGACCGGTCGTGCCGTCGTTGTTTCCACCGTAGTTCATCAGCCTGTTGAGATCGGCGGTTGTGTCGGTCGGGCAGCGATACATCGGGATCTTGGTTTGCAGGGCTGCACCGATCCCGCTGGTGGGGCTGGCCTTCAGGGCGGCGATCGCCGTCTGCATCGTGTTTTTGATCGGATTCAACGTGTCGTAGAGCGTGTTCTGCTCGGCATACGGCAGGATGAACACCCCCCATCCCCAGCCCGCATAGGCCGATGAAGTGTTGTCGTACTGATGCCCGGCCGGCAATTTTTTCTTGTGGCTCTCGTGCGTCAGAAATGCGAGGCCGATCTGCTTGAGATTGTTTATGCAGACCGACCTTCGGGCCGATTCCCTGGCGGCCTGTACGGCGGGCAGCAGAAGACCGACGAGCACGCCGATGATCGCGATCACGACCAGCAGTTCGACGAGCGTGAACCCTTTTGGCCTACGCACCTCTGGCTCCCCTTGCGAGAGTAGATCCGATCAAGGATCGAGAAATATCAACGATTCCGCCGGGCAGATCGCTGGCGGGCGATCACGAGGCCGAGAAGACCGCCGCAGGCAGCGAGCCCGAGCGTCGACGGCTCCGGCACAACCACGACCTGGAAGCTGCTCGGGCCGCTGCCCGTTTGCAGATAGGCCGTCTTGCCGGCACCGAGATCGTAGGCGTTTGCAGAGCCCAGATTCGAGACATTCGCAAGGTTGAAGATCCCACCGCTCATGAGGGTGTAGGTTCCGTCGACGGTGGTCGTGTCAAGTCCAATCAGATCCGTGATCCCGAAACCGCCGAACGTGACGGAGCCGCTTACAGTGAGGAAGTTCAGCGGGTTGAACACGAAATCGGCTCCGGAAAGGAAACTCACGTTACCGCCGACCGTTCCGGTGCCACCGAGAGCGGCGCCCGCGGCGATAGTAACCGTACTGCTCGAGTCGAGAGAGCCATTCACAAGAAGCCGGCCGGCCGAGACGTTCGTCGCCCCGGTGTAGGTGTTGGCCGCGGAGAGCGCCAGGCTTCCCGCACCCGACTTCACCAGGCCGCCCGCAGTGCCGCTGTAGAGGTTTTGAATGACACCGGCGAGCGTCACATCGAACCCGTTGGTATCGACCGTGAAGTTGTTGGGGCCCTGGCTGGCACCGATCTTGACCTGTTGGCTGATCGTGCCGGTGTTGGCGAGCGCCAGCAGCGTCGACGAACTGCCCGTACCGGTGGCGGTGATGGCCGTCAGGCTGCCGAAGTTGGCGGCGCTCGCGGCCTTGACCACACCGTTGTTGCCCATGTCGATCGTGCCGCTCGAGAGCATCGTCGCGGCCGACTGCTGGCTGATGTCGATCGTGCCACCGCTGCTTGCCCGGAGGATGCCGGAACCGCTCACGGTTCCGGTGATCTGGATTGCAGCACCACTGAGCGGGAGCACCGTTCCGGAGAGGGCGAGATTGTTGGCCAGCGTGATGCTGCCGGCCGAGAAGTTCGTGATCTTCCCGCCTCCGGCCGTGATCGGGCCCGTTCCAAATGCCGAGCCACTGGTGGCCCCCACGTCGGCAACGAGCTGCGTGCCGCCGGAATAGGTGTTGTTTCCGCCGAGGACCACGGTGCGAGAACTGGCACCGTTCGTGAAGACCAGACCACCCGCCCCAGAGATCGTCGCATTGATCGTGGACGTGGTGCCAGATCCAGTGGCTGCGGCGATCGTTCCCGTTCCAACGAGCGAGATGGTGCCCGCTCCTCCGATGACCGCGGAGTTCCGCATCGTGATCGTGGCGTTGTCGAGCGTCAGCGTGCCGCCGACGTCGCTCGTGTTGTAGAAAAACTTACTTGCCCCCGTCAGGCGGGCCGACGCGCCGGCGAGCACGTCAAGGGCCATGCCCGTCCCAGAGGTGCTGAGCGATCCCGAGAGCACCACTTCGCGCGTACCAGCCACGGTCAGTTTGCTGGTGCCGGTGATGCTGCCGGCGAGCGTAAACGGACTGCTGCTCGAGACAGTGCCGCCACCGGCACCGATCGCCACGGTGTTCGTGAGCGTGCCGGACGCCAGCGTCGAGATCAGCCTGCCGTTGTCGAGGTTGATGCTTCCGGAACCGACACCCGACACGTTGCCGAGCGAGATTGCTCCACCGTTCGAGGCCGTAACGGCACCCGACACGGTGTTGGCCGCATTGAACGCCGCCGTGCCGCCGGTCACCGCAATTCCGCCGGTGATCGAACTCGGGTTGTTGAGCGTGGCCAGGCCGCCGCTCACGTTCAGGCCCCCGGCCGTGACCGTCGTCGTGGAGTTCGACGTGAAAGACCCGCCGCTCACGCTCAAACCGCCTGCCGTGACGGTCGTGGCGGCGTTCGACGTCAGCGATCCGCCGCTGATGTTGAGGCCGGCGGATGTCACCGTCATCGAGCCACTGGTGGTCATCGAGCCGCCACTGATCCAGGCCCCGGACCCGAACGTTGTCGCATTCGACATCGTCAGATCTCCGGCCCCCGACTTACCGAACGTTCCGGTCGTCGCGATGCCGCTGCCGCTGAGCGCGACAGTGCCGTCGGCATTATTGACGGTCAGGCTGGCGGGCCGCACGACGGCGGAGGTGCCGGAATCAACCGTGATCGTGGCAGCGGTCCCCAGCGTGACCTTGTCGCCGTCGACGAACGTCAGGTTGCTCCCGACGCCGTCCTTCTGCCAGTTGGCCGTCGTGAAGTCCCACGCGCCACTCTGGCCACCGTTCCAGAACAGGTCGAACGTCGTTCCCGTGACGGCCAACTGCAGAGCCGTGGCCGTCTGGTTGAAGCTGTAGGTACTGCGACCGACCGTTGTCGAGCCCCCAGGGGCAAGCGTCTGGTTGCCGATCGCCGCACCGGTGAGCGTGATCGACCCGGTATTCGTCAGGCTGCTGCCCGAGAGAAGGGTGTAGGTGCTGCCCGACGTGGTGGCACCACCGACGCTCAGCACGTTGCTCAGCCCTGAGATCGAGACCGAGCCGCTCGAGAACAGCCCGCTTGTGGCCGAGGCCAGCGTGATCGTGGAATAGCCCGACATGGTGACCGAGGCGGGAGCCAGCGTGGTGGCGGCCGTGCTCGTGAAGCTCGCCGTGGTGCCGCTGACACCGGAGAGCGAGATCGCTCCCGTGCCGATCGAAGCAGCCGTCAGGCTTCCCGAGGGGCCGATCGCAATCGTTCCGGAGTTGGCAACGTCCTTCGAAAGCGAGGCGAGCACGCTCAGAGTGGCGTTGCCGTTCACCGTCAGGCTGCCGCTGCCGGATGCCTGGGCCCCGGTCAGCCGCAGGGTGCCGGCGGCGACCGTGAGATTGTTGAACGTGTTCGATCCCCCGAAAGTCAGCAGGCCGGCACCGGTCTTGACCACCGACCCGGCACCGTCGACAGCGCCTGTCAGCGAGAGATCTCCAGGGCCGCCAATGCCGACGAGGCCGCCGGAAACAGTCGCACTGCCCGCCCAACTTGCGGCCGTGCCGCTGTTGCTATTGACGAGAAAGGCGCCGGTGCCGGACGTATTGTTTGTATTCGTGCCCGTGAGCGTCAGCGATTCGCCAGAGACGCTCTGTCCGTTGAGGTCGAGCGTGCCGACGAGGCCCGCCACGGTCGAGGGCCGAACCACCGTGCCAGCGGCCGTGCCCGTGCTCCCGAGCGACGAGGCATTGCCGATCTTCAGCGTTCCGGCCTCGACGGTCGTGGTGCCGTTGTAGGAATTGGAACTGCCGAGCGTCAGCGTGCCGGCCTGACTGGCCGCAGTGCCAGTCTTCAAGATCGAAAAACTCGTCGAGCCGGTTGCGCCGGTGACGGCACCAGAGAACTTCAGGTCGCCGGCACCTTGGACAGTCAGCGATCTCGAACTTGTAGAACTTCCCAGAAGATCAGTCGTCCCCGAAACGGTGACGGAGGTATTGGCGTCGACCTGAACGGTCTTGCTGGCATTCCCGCCAAGAGTGGCGTTCGCGAACGACGCCACCGCCGTGCCGCTGTCCGTGGTGAAGTTGCCGTTCGATATTAACCATGCGCCAAAGCCATATGTGCCGGACTGACCAAAGGCCAGCGTGGGAATAAAATTGGCCTGACTTGCGCTATTCGTGGTGAAGGTGCCACTCGAGGCCATGATCGTGCCGGGGGTCGTGAGCCGGAGCGTTCCCAGGTTGATTTTCATCTGGGGAGTCCCGAGTGACCCGGTGACGACCAACGCTCCAGATCCCTCTTTCGTAACACTGCCCACGCCACCCTGCAGCCCGTTGGGCAGGGCGATCGAGGCGGCACTGTTGGCCACGGTACCGCCGGTGGTGATGGAGACGCCCTGCGTCGCAAACACGGAACCAGTCCATGTCGAGGTCGTGCCGACGGCCAGATTCGACAACGAACCGCCTGACATGGTGACCGCCTTTCCCACGACTGAGTAGCCGTTGAGGTCGACGACGGAACTGGCGTTCGTCCCAATGGTCAGCGTGCCGGTCGTGGTTCCGAGTGCAGTCGCACTACCGAGCCTGATGGTGCCGCCGTTCGCCCTCATGGCTCCGTTGTAGGCCGACATATTTCCATCGAGCGAAACCGTGCCTGAGTTCACCAAGAGGCCTTCGTTGCCGGCGGTCGAGGTGAATGTGCCTGTGAGCGACTGATACGCCGAACTGTTGTAGATCAAAGTCTGCCCTGCACCAGTGCCCAAAACGTTGGAGTTGATACTGCCTGCATAGGTTCCTGAGCCGAGCACTCCGCTCCCCAAAATCCGCAACCCTCCGCCCGTAGAGACGAGGCCGAGGTTGATGTCGCCGGCAAACGTGTTCGTGCCGGTCAGATCCACGTATCCGCCCTGATTCGTTGACACTCCGCCATTGCCGGAGATCGCGCCATTGATTTGAAAGACCTGGCTTGAAGTCGTGGCATTTCGCAGGAGAAGGGTCGTTCCATTGATGACGATGTTGTTGTTGATGACGAACGCCGGACGCCCAGTTCCGGCTGAAGATGACTGAATCGTCGGGGCCGTGCCGGCCATATTCAGCGTTGCGCCGGTCAGGAGAAACGTCGATCCGGTTCCAGTCGCTCCGGTGGCGGTTCCGTTCCAAATGAGTTTGTTGAGAGTGAACGTGCCGCTCGTGCCCAGATCAACGTTCGATGCCAGCGTGCCGCTCGTGGAGGGGAACCCAGTCGTCGACGTAAAGACGTTGACTGTCGTGTCTGTCGCCGAAGTCGCCACGCCGGGCGAAGCCGACCAGTTGCCGGTCGTCGACCACTGATAGGTTCCCGACCAGGTGGGACTGGGGTTTTGCGTCCAGGTGTACGTCACCGCGGAGGCTGCCGAAGGAAACATGGCAGCAAGCGCGATCAGCGCGGCCGAGGCCGCACGGTAGGGAAAGGTGGTCAGACCGCGAGGTCCGGAAGAGAGACCGAAAACTTCTCGATGATTCGGTTGCATAGTGTCCTCTCCAAGTCCCGGGAGGCCGAGTTCGCCCCCCCCCCTTAAAGTTTCCCACTGTTTCACGAGATTACGACTTTGAGAGTATTCCGTCAAACAGCCGGTAAAGTTTTTTTGATCCAGGAGAGAGGCTATTTTTCAGGAAAAAAGCCCGGAAACATCAAAAACGGCCCTCCATAGAGGTGCCAGACCTGGCCGATCGACCTGTCTAGCCGGCGGCAGACGCCGACTTTGCGGCTTTTTTCGAGTCTTTTTCCTTGGGAGTCTTGGCCGGCTTGGCCTTTTTGCCGGTCTCGTCGCCAAGTTTGCCGGCGGCTGGATTCAGTTCGGCCAGCACTCCGGCCAGCCGACTGCGGGCCGCGACCGCCTCGGGACCCGCGCCGTCGGCGGCCACCGGCTTCTCCTCGAATGGGGCGTCTGACATGTCGAACAAGTCGCCCTCGTCAGTGAGTTTCCAGCCCGCCTCGCGGACGTACCAGTGCCTACCGAGCATCACGAAGACCCACTCCCGCGGATCGCCCTTCACGCCCCGCATCTGCGGCGCGAAGCTTCTGCCGTCGATGACCTGGCCCTCGGGCAACTTCGCCCCGGCCACCTCCGCGATCGAGGGGAGAAAGTCGGTGAAGCTGACGAGGTCGTCGCAGACCCTTCCGGCCTGAATCACCGCCGGCCAGCTCGCAATCAGCGGAACCCGGCTGCCTCCCTCGAGGAGCGTGCCCTTGAAGCCAGAAATCTTCCTGCCGCCGATCGTCGAGCGGTTCGCCTCGCCCCCGACGGTGCCGTTGTCGCCCGCGAACATCAGAAGCGTGTTGTCGCGGATCTTGAGCCGCTCGAGTTCGGCGACCAGCCGGCCGACGAGTTTGTCCATGTGGACCATGTTGTCGACGTAGAAATCAGCGGTGTCGGGACTGCTGTCGGGCGTCTTCTGGATCTCCGAATGGACGCCCTGAAGCGAATAGTGGATGTAGAACGGCTGCTCCCTGTGGCGGTCGATGAAGTCGAACACGAACCGCTCCTGGATGTCGGGGCCATAGGCATCGCTGGCCCAGGGCTTTTCGACCCCATTCTCCGTGTATGACGCGTGCTCGGGAGTCGGCCAGTAGGCACCGCTCCCGGAAAACCGCAGGTATTCATCAAAACCCCAGTCGGAGGGCTCGAGCGGCACCTGGCTCCACTTGCCAGCCATCGCCGTGGCATAGCCCAGCGGCTTGAGGAGTTTCGGGATCATGACCTCCGTCTTCACGCCCGCCTCCATCATCTTCACCGCCGGCTTGTCGTTGCCGGTCATCCCGGTGCGGAAGCCATAGCGGCCCGTCAGCATCATGGCCCGGGAGGGACCGCAGTTGGGGGCGCTGTAGCACTGCTGGAATCGAACGCCGCTCGCGGCAAGCGCGTCGAGGTGTGGCGTCTTGAAGCTGTCGCCGCCGTAGCAGGAGAGATTTCCGATCCCGAGATCATCGGCCAGGATGACGATCACGTTCGGCTTCGGAGCCGCCGCCGAAGGAGAGACCGGGCTGTCGGCCGCCATCGTCGCGGCACAAAACCCGCACAGCAGATTGGTGGCGAGAAATGCCCGGGCAAGAATCGCCGTAATCCTGAAATCAGTCATTCCTCATCTCCTTCGGCAGTGATTTTCGCCTTTTTGCGACCGCCCGCGGCGGTGGCCGGGGCCCCGGCCACCACGACCTGCGGCTTCCCCTCGGGATAGCCGGACAGAATGGCCCGCAGTCGGGCCACGATCTCGGGCTGCGATGCCGCGAGGTTCTTCGTCTCGTCGGGGTCGGAATCGTAGTCGTAGAGTTCGACCTCGGCGGCCTCCGGCGGCCCCCCGATCGCCTTCCATTCGACCAGCCTGTGGCGGTCGGTGCGGACGGCCCTGCCCAGCCGCTTGGCCCGCGGATAGACGCTCAGGACGTGATCGTTCACGGACCGGGTCGGGTCGTGCAGGACCGGCACGAGGCTCGCCCCCTCGAGCGCGGCGCCATTCACGCTCGTCGGCGGCGGCTGCCCTGTCAGCTCCATGAGCGTCGGGTAGAGATCGACCGTCTCGGCGAGGGCCTTCGTCCGCTGGCCCGCCTTGATGTCCGGCCCGCTGATCAGGAGCGGGATGTGGACGGCGTGCTCGTAGTTGGTGTGCTTGCACCACATCCCGTGATCGCCGAGATGCCAGCCGTGATCACCCCAGAGGACGATATGGGTGTTCTCCGAGAGGCCGGAGGCATCGAGGGCATCGAGCACCTTGCCGATCTGGGCATCGGTGTAACTCACGGCCGCATAGTAGCCGTGCATGAGATGGCTGGCGAATGCTTCGGAAAAGGGAGGTTTCTCAGAGACATCCCTGTATTGGAGGATCTCCTTCGACTGGGTCGGCGCATACTCCGGGGCACCCTCCGGCGGTGTCCGCCTCTCGGGCAGCCTGAAATCGCCCGGCTGAAACTGATCCCAGTATTTCTTCGGCGCACAAAACGGCAGGTGTGGCTTGTGGAAGCCCAGCATCAGGAGAAATGGCTTGTCCGGACTCTGGGCGTGCTCAGCGATCCTCCGAACCGCCTCCTCCGCGAGTTTGCCGTCGCCATAGGCCGTATCCGGAACGTCCGCCGCCTCGGTGACCGCCCCCTTGGCCTTACCGACGCGTTCCTCGTTCACATATGGACCGCCCTTGGCCTCCCAGTGTTCGACAGACCAGGATTTGGCGTCGTCATGATTGCCCTTGCCTGAGTGAAAGATCTTGCCGCAGGCCTCGGCGGTGTAACCGTTGGCCATGAAGGTCTGGCTCATCGTGACGGCGTTGGGATAGACGTCGCGGAAGTGGGTTGGCAGGTCGTAGATGCCGAGCGTCTGCGGCCGCAGCCCGAGCATGAGCGTGTTTCTGGAGGGGGCGCAGACTGCCTGATTCACGTAGGCCTTCTCGAAGAGCATGCCACGGGCCGCGAGCCGGTCGAGGTTGGGCGTCTTGGCAAGCGGATCGCCGTAGCAGCCCAGCACCGGCTTGAGATCGTCAACGGCGATGAACAGCACGTTGGGCCGCGACGACTCCGCGGCCGCGACGACTCCCATCAAACAGAACGCGGCGGCAAGGCAGTGGCGAACCATGCTGGGCAGTCCCTCCTCCCGCAAAAAAGATGCGACAAAAATCACGCTACCACCGCAGGCCGGGACTGACAAGCCGGTCCGATCGCCCCGTTTCGACTGTCCGCTGCCGAATCCTGCTAGGATGTTCGTGATTTCACGGGGGCACCATGACCGTCTTCCGCCCGAGCACCCTCATCGCGTTCCTGGCGGTCTGTCATGCAGCTGCAGGTCATCCCTGCCTCGCCCGCGAGGCGGTCGTGGAAAACCCCGCCCAGCTGATGGCCGTTCTGCCCAGGGCCGGGGCCGGCGACACGATCATCCTCAAGAAGGGGCTCTGGAGGGACGTGCGGATCGTCATCTCCCGTGGCGGTCTCGACGGCCGGCCCCTGACGATCCGCGCGGAAACACCCGGAGAAACGCTGCTCGGCGGCGAATCCGGCCTCCTGATCGACGCCCCCTACGTGACGGTCGACGGGCTGGCGTTTTATCAGGGAGCGATCGGCAAGGGGGCGGTGATCGAGTTCAGATCGCATCACGGCATCGTGCAGAACACCGCCATCCTCGACTACAACCCGGCCTCGTTCGAGAGCGAATGCTACTGGGTTTTGTTCAACGGCCACCACAATCTCCTCGACCGCTGCTACTTCAAGGGGAAGAACAACCGCGGCCCGCTCGTCGGCAACGCCCGTGAAGGCAGCCGTCACAACACCGTCAGCCGCTGTTACTTCAAGAACGTTCCCTACAACATCGGCAATGGCCGGGAGATCATCCGCGTCTGGGGCTACGGCCAGAACGACGAACTCGGCAGCGACGGCGGATTTTTCACGATCGAAAACAATCTCTTCGATCACGCCGACGGGGAGGGTGGCGAGATCATCTCGCTCAAGTCGAATCGCAACATCGTCCGCCGCAACACCGTGATCGCCACCCGCGGCTGCGTCAACATCCGCCGCGGCAGCTTCAACACCGTCGAGGAAAACATCATCCTCGGCCAGGGTGCCGAGGGGGCGCACGGTCTGCGGATGTCGGGGCAGAGCAATGTCGTGGCCAGGAATTTCGTCTCCGGCTGCGACTACGGCATCATGATCACCAGTGGCGAATACATCGATGCATTCCTGACGCCCGAGTTCAGGCCACATGCGGCCGAAGAGGTATCGAGGCAGGCAAACGGCCGCACCGCCACCTACCCGCAGGTGAAAAACCTGACGCTCGCCGAGAACGTGCTCGTGGGCAACAGCCAGAGCGATCTGGAAGTCGGGTCGTACTATCTGGACGACTGGCCGCGATCCCAGATGGTGCTTCTGCCGGAGGACTCGGTCATCATCGACAACCGGTTTGTCCGCCCCGAGAAGGGGGCGTCGGTCGTCGGGGCAACGCCGAAGCGGGATCCGCTCCTCGACAAATTCACCTTCAAGCCCAATCGCTATTCCGGCAACGTGGTCGTCGGCGGGAAAATCAAATTCGATCCTGCCGGGAGTGGATTCAAAGTCGAACCGCTCCCGTCGGGCTGGAGGCCGGAGCAGGAGAAGATGCCCGGCAATCCTCTCAGCCCGGGAGATGTCGGCCCCGCCTGGGTGATCGCGCTGCGAAAGGCCGGGAAGTTTCCGGTGGAAGACTCCACCGACTGCAACCGGCCATTGAACGAGATCACGAAGAAGGAGGCAAAGGAGGCCAAGAAGCAGACCGAGGGGAAGAACTCGAATCCGGAGAAGCAGGGGAAAAAAGCCCGGAGCAAGAAGGGATGACCGCCGGCGGAGCCACTCTTCGAGTGCTCACGTATCCGAGTGCTCAAGGCGGTGGTGGTGGCGGCTTGACCTGACCTCGCCACGGCACCGACGACTTCTGCTTTCGGCCGGTCGGCTTCGCACACAGAACCGCGATTCCGATCAGGAGAGACAGCAGGACAAAAAACCAGAAGCGGGCCGGCATCGGGGACTCCGTTCTCAGTCGGAGGGGAGGCGGTTCATTCCTGGATTGTCAAAAACCAATCTGCCCTACAGGCTGCCGACTCGCTCTCAGTTCTCAAACTGCTTGAGGGCCTGAAGGGCAGCAATCGCCTTATCGGTGCCGCCGAAGGCTCCAGAGACGCTCTTGGCCGCCAGGAGATCGTCGATCGAGATCTGGCTGCCGCGGGCCGAGCCCGGTGCCTTCGTCACCGAAGTCCCGCCGGTGGCCTTCTTCCCCTTGCGACGTTTCCGAAGCGGGCGATAGCCGGCCGCCTTGAGGGTCATCGACACCTGTGCCGCGGCAACCGTGACCCCCTCTTCCTTGAGGATCTTCACGATCTCGTTGGGCCGGGGCTTTTCCCCCTTCGCCTTGATGATCCCCGCGACCTTCCGAATCAGGTCTGCCTTGCTCGTGATCTCTTCCGCCGGCTTCCTGACGACTCGCTTCTTCGAGGGCTGCTTCGCCGACTTGGCAGCCGGTTTCTTTTTCGCCCCAGCGGCTGCCGTCTTTTTGGCACTCGGGGCGGGCTTCTTCTCCGCGGCGGGCCTGGTGGCTTCGGGCTTCTTGTCGGCGTGTTCGGCGGTCATGGATGACTCCGGTCTGGTTGGGTCGGTGCCGGGAAAGTGTAACTCACCGCCATCCGAATCGCCATGAACGAGAAGGCGTCACAGAGACGTCAGCCAGGAACGCATGGCAGGCGATCACAGAGCCGGGCGGGAATTGAAGGTCAACTCCGCGGCTTTCTCTTTGGCGGCGGTCTGCGCGGTGGAGGCGACGGCTGGAACCGGTGCCTCTCCTCCGGCCCCTCGTCATTCTCGATGGGGCCCCTGCCGACATCTTCGACAATTTCAAAGTGCTGGACGTCGAACCACTGCTTGAACACCTTCAGGCTCCGGTCCTTGGGCCAGACTTCTTCGTCGGTGTACCAACCCTCCAGTTCTCGGCAGAAAATCTCCTCGCAGAACTTCTTCAGGATCTTCTCCGCGTCCTCGGGGTCTTCGTAGTCCGGCACGAGATAGAGCGTCGCGCCCATCTGATCGAGAGTCACCTCGGGGGCGTCGTCGTAGTCGACCGCCCGCACCCAGTCGCAGAACGGCTTCTTCGGACGAACGATCAGGGCGCTGCGATTGAGCATCTGAAGATCCAAGGAGGCCGCCGGCAGAACCTGAAAACCGAGCCCATAGATTCGCGGCCATCACCCGTTCACGCAATCCGGCCACACAGAGACCATGGAAAACGCTCCCGGGACGAAATGTCGAGCAGGTGTGGAACCAGCCCCTTTTCCGCCCCACCCACCACCGTGGTAAAAATATGGCCGATACGCGCCCGTAGCTCAGGTGGATAGAGCATGGGATTTCTAATCCCAGGGTCGCTGGTTCGAGTCCAGCCGGGCGTATTGGTTGGGAACATTCGCCTGCGGAGCGAGGCCCGAAGGGATCGCGACGCTTAAAACAGCCCGCTGGTTCGAGTCCAGCCGGGCGTATTGGTTGGGATCATTCGCCGGCAGATGCCGTCTCGCTCTTCGGCGCCGCCTTCGTCTCGCCCTCCGGCAACGCGTGGCCGAAGACGGACCAGACCACTCCGTCGCCGAGGACGGACAGGGACATGCGGCCATCGTCGGCGATGATCAGGTTCAAACTGCGGCCATGCTCCAGCCCCGAGAAAATCCGCATGCCCTGGGATTCGTGAACCATGCCGATCTTTGTGACCTCACCGCGACGCGACGCCGGTGCCAGCAGGGTCAGTTCCTTTTTGGCGGAATCGACGCGGAAGAACGTGGGCCGTTCCTTTTCGCCCAGATCGGGAGGGCCGACCGTGCCATCCTCATCCACCGCGACGGCCGAGTCGATCGAGCAGAGCCAGGCCTGTTCGGCCCGTGCGGCAGCGCAGAATGCCAGGTTTGCCAGCAGTGTCACCAGGAAGAACTTCGTTGTTTGAGTCATCAACAGTCCCTTGATTCCAAAGTATCGTTCAATCGGCCCGTAGAAACCGGACGCCGGACTGACCGCTGATCGCCTGCCCGGGCCTTACCGGACGGAGTAGCCCATGCCCTCCATGGCTGCGATGAAGTTCCTGTCCCAAACCGCGAACTGTTGCTGGTAGGCCGCCACGGCTGCATCGGCCGAACCGCCAGCTGTCTTCACCGCCCGGCGCGACCGCATGCCGCCGGTCATTCCTCCGGCTGTTGCGCCGATGGCCGCACCTTTGCCCGCATCGCCGGCAATGGCGCCGATCGCGACGCCCATGAGAGCCCCGCCAGCCCCGCCCTTCACCGCGCCGCCCAGGGCGGCCCCGGCATTCGCCGCGGCGGCTTGGCCCTGTTGATCGAGCCTCGACTTGGCCTGATAGGGATCCCAGCCGGTCTGTCGCGAGGCCCAGTCGTAGGCGGCGGTTTCGTCCACCCTCTGCTGCTCGGGGCTCTGTCCTTTTGCCGGGAAGATCGCATGCTGTCCGGGATTGGTGCTGAGTGCAGGCGGACCGGCCTGCACCGCAGACGCCATCAGGGCCGCTGACGCGAGGGCCATCATGGACAGGCTCCGCCCCGCCCTTCGCTGGGAAAAATTGATCATCCCGATGTCTCCTGTATGAATCCGCATGTGGAACGTCGGGGTTGGAATAGCGGTTGGAGGACCGTGGGGAAAGACTGGTTTTCCTGCATTCGGTCCATGAACTGCCCCGCGACTGAAGCGGGGAACGCGTCGGGCAAGACCTGGAGAACATCCGGCTCTAGAATGCCCGGATGGAAGAGGTCCGGCCACAGATCGGTGAACCACAGTGCTGCGGGTCGTGCGCGTTCTGGCGGCGGGACAAGGCCGCGGAAAAGGGGATCGACTGGGGGCAGTGCCGGCGGATGCCGCCGGTGCTCCCCGAACTCCGTGACGACAAACTGGTGTTTGTCGGCATCTGGCCGCACACCGAGGAACGGGACTGGTGCGGCGAATGGCGAGCCACCGCCGCGGGCTGATGCTTCGCCCCGCCGCCATGGGAGTTGCCGTCGCCGATTGCTCCGCTGCTCTCCGCCCGGCCATCGCCCGGCCGGGACTCAGGCGGGATTCACCGGGCAGGGACCGACGTGCCAGATATCCCGGGCGTATTCCGCGATCGTGCGATCGCTGGAGAAGCGGCCGGAGCGAGCCACGTTGAGGATCGCCTTCGACGCCCATGCCGACGGGTCGAGAAACAGCTCGCCCAGACGCTGCTGGGCCGCGACATAACTGCCGAGGTCGGCGAGGTGCATGTAGTGGTCGCCCGAGTGGAGCAGGGCCTCGCGGATCGGCTCGAAGGCGCCCGGTTCGTCCGGGGAGAAGTGGTTCGAGAAGATCAGATCGAGGGCCTCTCGGGTTTCCTGGTCGTGGTGGTAGTGCCAGCTCGGGCTGTACCAGCCACGGCTCTCGGCCACCTCCTCCGCGGAGAGGCCGAAAAGGAAGATGTTTTCCTCCCCCACAGCCTCGGCGATCTCGATCGTCGCGCCGTCCCGGGTGCCGATCGTGAGGGCGCCGTTCATCATGAACTTCATGTTGCTCGTGCCGCTGGCCTCGTAGCCGGCCGTCGAGATCTGCTCCGACACATCGCTGGCCGGGATCAGGTGCTCGGCGACGGTGACGGAATAATTCGGGATGAACTCCACCCGCAGCCGGCCGCGGCTGGCTGGGTCGGCGTTGACCGTCCGGCCGATGCTGCAGATCAGCCGGATGATCGTCTTGGCAAGGTGATAGGCCGGCGCCGCCTTGCCGGCGAAGAGATAGGTTCGCGGAGGCATCTGGAGGCCGGGATCCTTCCGCAGCCGGTTGTAGGCGACCACGATCTGCAGTGCGTTGAGCAGCTGTCGCTTGTATTCGTGGATCCGCTTGATCTGGGTGTCGAAGATCGTGTCGGGGTCGACCTGCACTCCGAGGGTTCGCCCCAGCCAGTCGACGAACCGCACCTTCGCCAGTCGCTTGGCATTGCGGAAGGCGTCGCGGAAGGCCGGGTCGGCCGCCAGGGGCGCGAGCCTGTCGAGCCGGCCGAGATCGGTCACCCAGCCGTCGCCGATGGCATCGATGATCAGCCGAGCCAAGGGCGGATTGGCCGAGAGCAGCCAGCGGCGGGGCGTGACGCCGTTGGTCTTGTTGGAGAAGCGGTCGGGAAACATCTCGGCAAAGTCGTGAACCGTCTTGTCGCGGAGCAGGCGGGAATGGATCGCCGCCACGCCGTTGGTGCTATGGGTGCCGACGATGGCCAGGTGGGCCATCCTCACCCGGCGATACGGCCCCTCCTCGACCAGGCTCATCCGGGCCACCCGGGCGGCGTCGCCGGGATGGGCGGCCCGCACGTCGTCGAGGAAGCGGCGATTGATCTCGTAGACGATCTCGAGGAGCCGCGGCACGAGCCGCTGAAACATGTCGACGGGCCACTTCTCGAGCGCCTCGGGGAGGAGCGTGTGGTTGGTGTAGGCGAGCGTACGGACGGTCAGATCCCAGGACTCGTCCCAGCCGAGCTGGGCCTCGTCGAGGAGGATCCGCATCATTTCGGCGACGGCCATCGCCGGATGGGTGTCGTTGAGCTGGATCGCCACCTTGTCGGGGAGCTGCCGCCATTCGTTGCCGCGACGCCGGAAGCGGGCCACGATGTCGGCCAGCGAGCAGCGGACGAGGAAGTATTCCTGGATGAACCGCAGCGACCGCCCCCGCGGCGTGGAGTCGTCGGGATAGAGCACCCGGGTGACCGTCTCCGCCAGCACCTCGTCGGCGACGGAGCCGAAGAAATCGCCGCCGGAAAACTGGCCGAAATCGAAGACGTCGGAGGTGGCCGACTTCCAGAGCCGCAGCGTGTTCACGGTCCGTCCGCCGTAGCCTATGACAGGCCTGTCGTGCGGCACGCCGAGAAGTCGGGTCGACTGGCCGGGAAGCGAGACGATCTCGCCGCCATGAACCTCGAACCGGCTGCCGAGCGTCACCTCGACCGACTCGTCCGGGCGAACCACCTCCCAGGGATCGGGGTGCTGGAGCCAGCGGTCGGCATGCTCCACCTGCCGGCCGTCGCGGATCTCCTGGCGGAAGATGCCGTAGTCGTACCGCAGGCCGTAGCCGATCGCCGGGATGCCGAGCGTGGCCATCGAGTCGACGAAGCAGGCGGCAAGCCGGCCGAGACCGCCGTTGCCAAGCCCGGCGTCCGGTTCGCTGTCGACGATGCCCTGCCAGTCGTGGTGCCGGTCGCTCTTGAGATCCTCCCGCACGAGGTCGCCGATGCAGAGGTTCGAGACGCTGTCCCGGAGCAGACGCCCGATGAGAAACTCCATCGAGAGGTAGTAGACCTGCTTCGGATTGACCCGGTCGTAGGTGTCGGCGGTCAGGATCCACCGCTGGGCGAGCGTGTCGCGGATCGTCCTCGCGATCGCCTCGAACCTCTGCCTGTTGCCCGCCTGCTCGGGCAGGACGATGTGGTCGAAGACCAGATTGTGGTCGTAATGATCGACTCCCGGAGCGACATAGCCGGCACACTCATACCGCTTTCGGACAGCCTCGCGGCCAGGTCGAACTTCTCCCTCGCTGCGGCCGGCGGGTTCATGCTGGCCGTCGCGGGCCCTGGCCGTCGTGGAATTGGATGACATGGAGGCTCCTGCGAGATGAGCGGCTGGTTCAACCCGGGGAAGTATCCCCCGGCGATAGCCCGACTCAAGCAGCGGCGGCAGGCTCATCCGAATCTCACACTTTGCCGTCCCCTCGGATTGGCATCATCTCATGGGCTGCGGTCGGACTTGCCCGGCCCCGCCGTTCTGCTCCACTCTTTGGTTCCCGGTCTCGATTTCCGTCCCCTCAATCCTGGATTCGCCATCCATGAACGCCGCCGACACTTCGGGCTGCCCTTCAAACACCAGCCTGACGCCCTACGAAATTCTGCAGATTGAGCGGATCTCCCGCTGGAAGAGTTCGAAGCCCAGCAGGCTGACCGTGATCGTCGAGTCGATCACGGAGCCTCTCGTCTGGGTGGTCGGCCGATGTGTGCCGCGTTCGGCGGTCACGACGCTGGTGCAATCGCTCGACGCTGTGGCCGCCAAGGCCGACGGGGTCGCGGAGGTGAAGCGGGCGGCGGGCGTCTCCTCGCTCGACGAGATGTTCGGCCGCAGCCTCGAGGAGTGCGACGCCCTCGCGAAGCGGTTCTGCGCCCAGGCCGAGCGGGTGGCGATCGTGGAGAGCGCCGTCTCGGGGATCGCCGGACCGTTCCTCCACATGCCGGCCCAGCTGCTCGCAGCCCTCCGGTCGATCGCCCGGATCGGACACTGCTACGGCTATCCCCTCGACCAGGAGATCGATCGCGCCTTGATCATCGACATCCTCGAGATCTCGATGATTCCCGATCCCGAGGAGCGGCTGGCCGTGCTCGAGCGGCTGCACGACGCGCTCGAACGGCACGAGATGTCGCAGGACGGCGTCACCGACTACTTTGCCCGTGCAGGCCGCAACATGATCGCCGAGGAACTCGTCGACATGGTGCCGATCGTGGGGCATGCCGTCTCGTTCGTGTTCGACAGCACCTTCATGCACAACGTCGACGACACGGCCCGCCGGATCTTCAAGGAACGCTGGCTGATCGAGACCGGCCGGCTGACGGCGCCGGTCCAGCCCGCCGCCGAGCCCCAGCGGGCCAGCAGCCTGACCGAGGTCGGGCTGGCGATCGGCCAGGCGGTCTACACGATCGCCGCCACGGCCGGCTTCATGGGTACGCTTCCGCTGGCCCTCGCGGGGAAGATCCTGTTTCGTCGCCGGGGCCGCGGGCCGCTGAGCCGCGGGGCGAGCCACGGTGCTTCAGCGGCCATCGAAGACGCCCGCACCTTCCACCGGGCCGTCCGCAACGGCGACATGCTGACGCCGTTCACCGATCCGGCCGATGACGGGATTGCCGTCGCCGTTCAATAGTTCATCTGGAACTGGAACCGGAGCAGATCCCCCTGGAACTGGGCGTACTGGCCGTTGGGCAGGATCGGCACGTTTGAGGCACCGGAAGTGTTGGTGCGGTTGTCGAAGTCGTACTCGGCCGTGAGTTCCATCTGCGGGGTGAACTGCCACTCGATGCCCACGTCGAACTCGCCGATGTAGGAGTTGGGCGAGTTTCTCTCCCAGAGGTAGCCGCCGCGGTAATCCTGATAGCGGAAGAACGGGAAGATCCGGCCATGGTCTTCGGTGTCGAGCTTGTAATTGACGAGCACGTAGCCTCCGGCAAGGGGCTGGCTGGAGATCGTCGGCGGCTTCGAGGCGGATGTTCCATTGAGGCTCGAGAGCTGCGGCCCGAGACCGACGTTCCATTCCGCGGTGACGCCGAGGGGCTGAGGGTAGTAGACGTAGGTGGCGGCGATCCGCTGGTCGAGCACGCCATTGCTGTTGGGCAGGATCTGAGGCGTCACATCCTTGCCCCCGATCTTGATCGCCTTCACGGTCGGAACGTAGAGGCCCGTATAGGCCTGCACACCCGCCTCCATGATCTGGCCGCTCGGCATCTTCCAGGGGCTGTTCAGCCGGAGAACGAAGTGCATGTTGTTGTTTTGCTCGAGGGTCGAGTTGCCCTGGCCGTTGTAGCAGCCCATGCCGAACACGCCGTAGTTGCCCGAGCCCTTGAGCCCCTCGTCGAGCACCTCCTTGTAGAGGTCCTGGGCATACTCGGGAGTCCAGTAGTAGAAGACGCCCATTCCACGCTCGCTCTTGGTGGCGTTGATCGCGTCGCAGCGGTCGAGGGGAATGCGGTTTGAGCTGGACTGCAGGTTGTCCCAGCCGTAGGGCACCTTCGACTGACCGACGCGGACTCGATGGACCTTGTCGGTCGTGATGTAGACGTCGCCGTAGCAGTCGCGGAGCTGGGCGTAGTTGATCGCGCCCGGATCGGACACGCCCGAGAGGCTCGAGGCGAAGTCGGGCTGGATGTAGAAGAACAGGTGGTCGCCAAGGTCTCCCGAGAAGATCAGACGGCAACGACGGATGTAGAAGTGGTTGTTGAGGCCGACCGACTTGTCTTGCGAACTGTAGACCGGGGCTCCCTCGGGATTGTTCCAGAGCGTGCTGTTGATGCGGAACTGCGTGTAGCCGCGAATGTTGAGTTTCTGGTACCACTCCTTCTCACCCGAGTGGTCGTTGCCGGTCTGCTCGTCCACCGTCTCGATGGCGGGATCCTTGATCTGATTCCAGTTGCGGCGGACCTGGTCGCCGAACGACTCGTCGCCGGAATCGACCGTCCGGCCACTGCCGCGGGGAGCGCCGATGGTCTGCTCGTCGACCGTCTCGATCGCCGGATCCTGGATCTGGGCGAAGGCCTGGTTGGGATCGAATTCGACCGGCGAGATCGACTCGTCGGCGAGCGGTTCGGGGACGAACAGCGAATCGAAGCCGGCACCGTCGGCCGGCGCCGCAAGCGCGACGACGGCCAGGCCGCTCCGCAGCCAGTGCGAGGCAACCCAGCGCAGGGAGGAGCGAGTTCCGGACGGGGCGAAGGGGCGATCGATCGGGCGGAAGAATTCGGGCATCGTGGCTGGTCCTCCCAGGAGTCGGCAACGCCGGAGTGGGGGCGGCACAATCCGCATAACCCCTACAGACTTCTTCATCGGCATCCCCCCCCCAAGGAAACTGTTAGGATTTTGACGAAAAGTGCGGTTTTTCGGCCAAAAACCCCACTTTAGGTGGGGTCTGTCGCGGAACGCCTGGTTACCCGCTCAACCCTTTGTGCCCAGATCAACTCCTCGCCCCAGGACCGGAGTGGGACAGGCTTCAGCCTGTCATAGAGTGAGTAAGGGTGTCTTGCATGGGCCGGGGACAGAAAAATCTCACGGGATTCTCACGGGCAATTCCGGGCCCGCCGAACCGTTTCCTCATGACCTTCGTAGAGACTGCCTGAAGCAACGCCCCGCGGGCAGGGATGCGAACGACACCCATAGACGCGGAGCGGGCTTCTGGGAGGCAGTGGCATGAATCGGGACGAACTTCTCACCCTCTGCGAAAACTACGTGCGGCGGCGGGGTCTCGGTCCGCTCGAGGTGGTCGAGACGACCATTGCTCCGGCGCTCCAGATCGTCGACAGTTACCTTCACGCCGAGATCTCGGAAAGCGAGAAGAACTCGCTCCTCGCCTACGTACGCGGCGTCGATCAGGACGACCTCGACGAGGACGAGGACCTGTTCGGAGCCGAACCGGTGGTGATGGCGGATCTGGACGACGAGAACGGCTGACCGCGGGTGTCAGGCCCGGGCTCGAGCCCAGTTTCGGTCCATGATTCGGCCCGGACGATCCTCGGCCGTTTTCCCCCCGCTCCCGTCCCTGGCCGCTAGGCGTGGATCGCGTTGCCGCTGACGGCGAGTGCCGCCTCCTTGAGCGCCTCGGGCAGCGTCGGATGGGCGTGGCAGACCCGGGCGATGTCTTCCGCCGTGGCGCCGAAGTTCATCGCTGCGGCGGCCTCGCCGATCAGGTCGCCGGCCGAAGGTCCGATGATGTGCACGCCGAGCACCCGGTCGGTGGCCGCGTCGGCGAGCACCTTCACCTTGCCCGTCGTGGCGTTGATCGTGCGGGCCCGGCCATTCGCCCTGAATGGAAAGACACCCTTTTTGAAGCTGATGCCCTCGGCGACAAGCTGCTCCTCGGTACGGCCGACGGCGGCGATCTCCGGATGGGTGAAGACCACCGCCGGCACGAGGTCGTAGTCGACGTGGGACCAGCCGCTCCGCATCGCCTCGACGCAGGCCACACCATCCTCCTCGGCCTTGTGGGCGAGCATCGGCCCCGGAATGCAGTCGCCGATCGCATGGATGCCCTCGACGGTGGTACGAAACTGACCGTCCACCGGAATCCAGCCCCGGGCGTCTGTCATGATGCCGACGGTTTCCAGGCCGATGTCTTCGGTCGCAGGCCGCCGGCCGGTCGCCGCCAGCACGCGGTCGCAGCGGATCGGCTCACTCCCCTCGCATTCGACCAGACAGCCCTCGCCCGTCGCCCGGGCCGATTTCACCCTCACGCCCAGACGGATGTCGAGGCCCTGTTTGCGAAACAGCGGCAACGCCTCGGCGGCGATCTCGCCGTCGAGCCCGGCGAGGATCCGATCGGTGTATTCGAGAACCGTCACCTTCGATCCGAGCCGCCGCCAGACGCTGCCCAATTCGAGGCCGATATATCCGCCGCCGATCACGACGAGATGGGCCGGTGGCTGATCGAAGGAGAGCGCCTCGGTGCTCGTGCCGACATTCCGGCCATCCACCTCGACCCCTGGCAGCACGACGGGCCGGCTGCCGACGGCGAGGATGATCCGCGGCGTCTCGAGCATCGTCTTCGTGCCGTCCGCGGCCGTCACCTCGACCCGTCCCGCACCCACCAGCCGACCCGTGCCCCGGTAGCGGGCGATCTTGTTCTTGGCGAGCAGCGCCTCGATTCCCTTGGAGAGCGTGGTGACGATGTCGTCCTTCCGCTTCATCATCGCCGCCAGATCGAACGTCACGCCCGAAACCTGGATCCCGTGCGGCCCGAGTTCGTGCCCAGCCTCCTCGTACTTGTGGCTCGATTCCAGCAACGCCTTCGAGGGTATGCAGCCGACGCGGAGGCAGGTGCCGCCGAGTTTCTCCTCCTTCTCGACGACCGCGGCCGTCATCCCCAACTGGGCCGCGCGGATCGCCGCCACGTAGCCGCCCGGACCGCCGCCGATCACCACCAGATCATGATTCATCAACGACTCGCAGCTGACGGTTTGGGTGAATCAGGCGTCGCACGACGCGGCGCCGACAGCGGGCAGGGATCCAGGCATGGCCCCTGCCTGCCCGAAACTACACTTCCAGCATCAGCCTGGTCGGATCCTCGATCGTGTCCTTGATCCGCTTGACGAAGGTCACCGCCTCGCGGCCGTCGACGAGCCTGTGGTCGTAGGTCAGCGCCAGATACATCATCGGCCGGATCACGACCTGCCCGTTCAACGCCATGGGCCGGTCCTGGATGGCATGCAGCCCGAGGATGCCGCTCTGGGGCGGATTGATGATCGGCGTGCTCATCATCGAACCGTAGACGCCGCCGTTGGAGATCGTGAACGTACCCCCCTGCAGTTCCTCGAGCTTGAGCTTGTTGTCGGCGGCACGGCGGGCATACTCGCCGATCCGCTGCTCGATCTCGGCGAAGGAGAGCCGCTCGGCATTCCGCAGCACCGGCACGACCAGCCCCTTGCCGCCTCCCACCGCGATGCCGATGTCGCAGTAGTCGCGGTAGACGATGTGCGGATCGCGGAACTCGGCGTTCACCTGCGGCACTGCCCGGAGGGCCTCGACGGCGGCCCGGACGAAGAAGGACATGAAGCCGAGCTTGACGCCGTAGCGCTCCTGGAAGACGTCCTTGAACTTCGATCGCAGCGCCATCACGGCCGACATGTCGACCTCGTTGAAGGTCGTCAGCAGGGCCGCCTGCTGCTGGGCCTCGACCAGCCGTTCAGCGATCTTCCGCCGGATCGGGCTGATGAGCACGAATCGCTCCTCGCGATCGCCGCCGGAAGCCCGCAGGCTGCCGGCCGAACTGCCGGCCGCGGGAGGCTTGGCCAGAGCGGCTGCGGGCTGGCTGGACGGTCGGACCGAGGGTTGCGACACCGCGGCCACGGCGTCGGACTTGGTCACGCGGCCTCCCGGACCAGTGCCCGCCACCGTCCCCCCGGTCATCCCGGCCTCGCCGAGAACACGGGCCGCCGCGGGCATCACCCGGCCCGAGCCAGCGTCTGCCGGCTGCTTCCCAGCCATGCTGACCGAGCCGATGTCGGTCCGCCCATCCTTCCGGGTCACGCCCACGACCGGCTGGGCAGGGTTCTGCTGGGGCTGTGCGGCTCCGGCGGCTGCGGGCTCCATGTAACCGATCACCTCGCCGACAACCGCCCTCTCGCCAGCCCCCTTCAGGATCCGGGTCACGGTGCCGTGGACCGGCGCGGGCAGCTCGACCGTCGCCTTGTCGCTCTCGATCTCCACGATCGGATCGTCGGTGGCGACGGCATCACCCTCGCGCTTCTTCCAGGTGCCGATCATCACTTCGGTGATCGACTCGCCAACTTCGGGAACCTTGAGTTCGAGCGACATCGTGGGCCATGCCTTCTAGCTGTGGAACGCGGCGGAGAGCAGTTCATTCTGTTCGAGATCGTGACTTTTCTTCGAGCCCGTGGCCGGGCTGGCCGCGCTCTGGCGGCAGACGCCCGAGAACGGAAACCGGTCGAGGAGCTTCTCGCCGAAGTGAATCCGGAAGAACCTCCAGGCACCCATGTTTTCCGGCTCTTCCTGGACCCAGACCGCGGGCGTGCCCGGCATGTAGTCGGCGAGCACCGCCTCCAGCGGCCGACGTGGCAGCGGGTAGAGCTGTTCTACCCGGACGATCGCCACGTCCCTGCGGCCGAGTTCCTGACGCCGCTTTTCCAGTTCGTAGGCCACCTTGCCCGAACAGAGGAGGATCCGGCGAACGTCCCGGGCCGGCACGCCCGAGGCGTCGGGAATCACCCGTTGGAACGTGCCCTTCTCGAGTTCCTCGATGTCCGACACGCAGGCCGGATTCCTGAGCAGGCTCTTCGGTGTCATCACGACGAGCGGCTTCCGCCAGACGCGAAGCACCTGGCGACGCAGGCAGTGGAAGATCTGGGCCGGGGTCGTCGGCGTCACCACCTGGATGTTGTCTTTGGCGGCCAGCGACAGGAACCGTTCCAGCCTGGCGCTCGAATGTTCGGGCCCCTGCCCCTCGAAGCCGTGAGGCAGGAGCATCACGATCCCCGAGAGCCGGTTCCATTTGTCCTCGGCGCTGACGATGAACTGGTCGATCACGACCTGGGCCGCGTTGACGAAGTCGCCGAACTGGGCCTCCCACATCACGAGGCCGTCGGGGCAGTCGAGGCTGTAGCCATACTCGAAGCCGAGCACGCCAGCCTCCGAAAGCGGGCTGTTGTAGATCTCCACCGGAGCCTGGTCGCTGGCCAGGTGCTCGAGGGCGCAGTAGGTCTCGTCGGTGACCACGTCATGGATCACGGCATGGCGGTGGCTGAAGGTGCCCCGCTGGCTGTCCTGGCCGGAGAACCGGATCCTGAGGCCCTGGGTGGCGAGACTGGCGAGTGCCAAAGCCTCGGCGGCCGACCAGTCGATCGGATGCTTCCCTTCGGCCATCTGCGTGCGGCCTTCGAGAAACTTCTGGATCTTGGGGTGCGGCTGAAATCCGTCGGGCAGCGACACGAGCCGCCGGAGCAGGTGCTCGAGCACATCGCGGCGGACGCCCGTGTCGACATCGGCAGCCTCCCGCTCGCGGCCGCCGATGTAGAAGGACCAGACGCCGGCGAGATCGCTCTTGTGGACGTAGTCCTCGCTCTTGGCGACGGAGAGTTCGGCGTCGAGCTTCGCCCGGTGCTCCTCGGCGATCTGCATCGCCTCCTCGCGGGCCACGTCGCCGAGCTTGAGGAGCTTCTCCAGGTAGCTCTCGTGCACGCTCGGACGCCGCTCGATCACCCGGTAGAGGGCCGGCTGGGTGAATGCCGGCTCGTCGGCCTCGTTGTGGCCGCGGCGCCGGAAGCAGTACATGTCGATGACCACGTCCCGCTGGAACTCGCGGCGAAAGTCCATCGCCAGATTGACCACCTGGGCGACGGCCTCCGGATCCTCGCCGTTGACGTGGAAGATCGGGATCTGGAGCATCTTGGCCACGTCGGTGGCATACATGCAGCTGCGTGCCTCCCGGGGGCCGGTCGTGAAGCCGATCTGGTTGTTGACGACCACGTGCAGCGTGCCGCCGATGCGGTAGGCATCGAGCTCGCTGAGGTTGAGCGTCTCCTGGATGATTCCCTCGCCGGCGAAGGCGGCGTCGCCGTGGATCAGGATCACCATCCCGTTCTGACGGGCGGTGTCGGAGGTCCGGTCCTGCCGCGACCGCATCCTCCCGATCGCGACCGGGTTGACGAACTCCAGGTGGCTCGGATTGAAGCAGAGCGTGAGGTGGACGTTGCGGCCGTTGGCCGCCCGGTAGTCGGTGGAATGGCCGAGGTGATACTTGACGTCGCCGCGGCCGACGTGCAGTTCGGGATCGATGTCGGCGAACTCGCGGAAGATCCGCTGCGGGCTCTTGCCCATGATGTTGGCCAGCACGTTGAGCCGGCCGCGGTGGGCCATCCCCATCACCACGTCGCCGATCTCCTGGGCCGCCGCCCGCTCGATCGCCATCTCGAGCAGGGGAATGAGGCTCTCCGATCCCTCCAGCGAGAAGCTCTTGGCCCCGAGAAACCGCTTCTGGATGAACTCCTCGAACACGGCGGCCGTCGTCATCTGGCGGTAGATTCGCAGCTGCTGCCGGCGGTCGAGCTGAATCCGGTTTTCGCAGCCCTCCATCCGCACCTGCAGCCACTGCCGTACCCGCAGGTCGTCCATGTGCATGAACTGCACGCCGATCGCCCGGCAGTAGGTGTTTCGCAGCCGCTTGATGATCTGCCGCAGCGACATCGACTGCGGCCCCTCGATCGTGTCGGTCGAAAACGACCGGTCCATGTCCTCTTCGGTGAGGTGGTAGAACTGTGGGTCAAGCTCCGGCAGGCCCGGGCGGGGACGGCCGAGGGGATCGATCTCGGCCATCAGATGGCCACGGACGCGATAGGCCCGCACGAGCTGGTCGACCCGGTCCTGCAGGAAGGCGACCCGCTCCTCACCCTTCGTACCCGTGGCGACGGGCAGCGGCAGTGGCATCGCCTCGCCGGCCGGGGCCGCGGGCAGCCTCACGTCCCCGTTCGAGATCGCCACCGCGTGGGCCGTCGCGATTCCATCGGGCGTGACCAGCCGGGTGGCCGGGGCCGTGGCGGCCGGGGCGAGGCCGTTGCCGGAGTGGCCGTTCTTCGTCGCCGTGGTTGCCGCGGTGTTCGCCGCCAGCGGTCGCGAGCCGGCCTGCTGGAGCGAATCGAAGTAGGCCCGCCAGTCGGCGTCCACGCTGGCCGGGTCGGCCTGATACTGCGTGAACAGTTCTTCGAGGAAGGCGAGGTTCGCCGTTCCCGCCAGATCGACACCGCCCGCCCGGCGGGTGCTTTCGGAAGTGCTCATGGTCTCTTTCGTGGCAACTACTCGGTCACATCGACAGCAGCAGCCGTCCGGGGCTCTCCAGATAGCCGATCACCTCGTTCAGAAAACGGGCCGCCATGGCGCCGTCGATGATCCGGTGGTCGTAGGAGAGCGAGAGCGGCATCAGCAGGCGGGGCTCGATCCTGTCCTCGTGGACGACCGGCATCTTGCGGGACCGGCCGACGAGGAGGATGGCGACCTCCGGCCAATTGATGATCGGCGTCGAATAGGTGCCGCCAATCGCGCCCAGATTGCTGATCGTGAAGGTGCCTCCGCGGAGGTCCTCGAGGCCGTACTGGGAATGCTTGGCCTTCTCCGCCGTCTCCCCGATCGCCTGGGCGATCTGCGGAATCGAGAGCTGGTCGCAGTCACGCAGGACGGGCACCACGAGACCGCGGGGCGTGTCGACGGCGAGCCCGATGTTGACGTATTCCTTGTAGACGATCTCCCCCTTGTCGGGATCGATCGTGGCGTTGATCGTGGGATGCTGCCGGAGCGAGAGGCTGACCGCCTTGATGACGAACGACAGGGCCGTGAGCTTGACGTTGCCCTTGGCCTGCTCGCCAGCGCTCGCCTTGCGGAGCCGCTCGAGTTCGGTGACGTCGGCGTCGTCGAAGTTCGTCAGATGGGGGATCGTGGTCACGCTGCGGACCATGTTGGTGGCGATCGTCTTCCGCATCCGCGACATCTGCTCGCGGCGGATCGGCCCCCAGTCGTCGCGTTCCGTGGAGGTCGACTCACCGCTCCGCGGCCGGCCCGCCGGTGCGGCGGCACTCGCCTGACGCACCGCGGCGACGACGTCCTCGCGAATGATCCGGCCTCCGGGACCGCTCCCCTTCACGCGTGCCAGATCGACACCCAGTTCACGGGCGAGCCTGCGGACTGCCGGCCCGGCCGGCTCGACGGCGGCCTCGTTCGGTTCAGGCGCAGACTCGGATGCGGCTGGCTGGGGCCGGGCCGGCGGTTCGACCAGCGCCGTCGCTGAGGCAGCCACGGGTGCCGCACTCGCCGCACTCGCCGCACTCGCCGCACTCGACGGCTTGGCCGGCGACGCTGCTGGAGCCGGCGACGCTGCCGGAGCCGGCGACGTCACTGGAGCCGGCGCGGGTGCCGAAGAAGCCGCGGCCGAGCCGGCGGGCTCGAGCGTCACCAGAGCCTGCCCAACCTTGACGGTATCCCCCTTCTTTACGAGCACGCTCGCGATCCGGCCGCCGGGCGGACAGGGCACCTCGATCACCGCCTTGTCCGTTTCCACCTCGAGCAGGGCCTGCCCCGGCTTCACGACGTCGCCGGCGGAGACGAAGACGGTCACGACATCGCCTGAGGCGATGTTCTCGCCCAGGTCGGGCAGCTTGAATTCAGTGGCCATGCGGAGGAATGCGTCCGATTGCAGGGGATTGAACGAGCCGAAAAGGGGGCCGGTAATCAGCGGGCGAAAATGGAAGGATCAGGGGCGGCTTGAGGGTGCGAGCAACGGGTGATGCGGCATCGGGCGGACTCAGGCGAGGGCGGCGTCGATCTTGTCGGGGTTGACCCCCAGCCGGCGAATCGCCTCGGCGACCACCTCGGCACCGATCGCGCCGGTTTGGGCCATCTTCCAGAGCGCGCCGATCGCGATGCACTCGGCATCGACCTCGAAGTGGCGCCGCAGCGGCCCCCGGGTGTCGCTCCGGCCGAAGCCGTCCGTGCCCAGCACGAACAGGCCGCCCGGCACCCAGGGATCGAGCTGCTCGGGAACCGTCCGCACGTGGTCGCTCGCCGCCACGAAGAGCCCCTCCCGGCCGCCGATCGTCCGTTCGAGATAACTCCTCCGCTGCGACTCCGTCGGATGGAGCATGTTCCAACGGCGGCACTCCTGGGCCTCGCGGCGCAGCTCCTTCCAGCTCGTGACGCTCCAGACGGTGCTCTCCACGCCCCAGTGCTCCGCCAGAAGGTCGGCGGCCCGGATCACCTCGCGAAGGATGGCGCCCGAACCGAGCAGGTTGACCTGCGGCAGTCCGGCCGGCGTCGCCGGCTTCACCGCCCGGAGCTGGTACATCCCCTTGAGGATGCCCTCCTCGCATCCCGGCGGCATCGGGGGCATCTCGTAGTTTTCGTTGTAGACCGTGATGTAGTAGATCCAGTCCTCGCCCTTGGCATACATCCGATCCATGCCGTCGAGCATGATCACGGTCGCCTCGTAGACGAAGGCCGGGTCGTAGGCCTTCACGGTCGGATAGGCGATGGCGAACATCTGGCTGTTGCCGTCCTGATGCTGCAGGCCCTCGCCCGCCAGCGTCGTCCGTCCGGCGGTGCCGCCGAGCAGGAAGCCGCGGGCGCGGCAGTCGCAGGCGGCCCAGATCTGATCGCCGATCCGCTGGAAGCCGAACATCGAGTAGTAGATGAAGATCGGGATCATCGGCACGCCATGGCTGGCGTAGGCTGTGCCGGCGGCGATGAAGCTGGAAATGCTCCCCGCCTCGGTGATTCCCTCCTCGAGGATCTGCCCGTCCTTCGCCTCGCGATAGTACAGCAACTGATCGGAGTCGACCGGCTCGTAGAGCTGGCCGGAATGGGCATAGATGCCGCACTGCTTGAAAAGCGGATCCATGCCGAAGGTCCGCGACTCGTCGGGCACGATCGGAACGATGTATTTGCCGACGTGCTTGTCCTTGAGGAGCGAGGCCATCAGCGTGACCACGCCGGTCGTCGTCGAGACCTCGCGGCCGGCGCTCTTCTCGATGAAGCCCATGTATTCCGAGAGGGGCGGGGTCTGGAGCGTCGGCCCCTGCTTCGGCCGCGTGGGAACATAGCCGCCGAGCGCCTGGCGACGCTCGCGGAGATAGCGCATCTCCTCCGAATCCTCGGCTGGCCGATAGAAGGGCGCCTTGGCGACCTCGTCGTCGGAGATCGGGATCCCGAACCGGGAGCGGAAGGCCCGCAGCTCGTCCTCGTTGAGCTTCTTCTGCTGGTGGGTGACGTTGCGGCCCTCGCCGACCTCCCCCAGCCCGTAGCCCTTGATCGTCTTGGCGATCACCACGGTCGGCTTGCCGTGGCACTTCATCGCCGCGTCGTAGGCCGCATAGACCTTTTCCGGATCGTGGCCGCCGCGGCGCAGCTTCTTGATCTTCTCGTCGGAAAGGTGGACGACCATCTCGGCGAGTTCGGGGGCGGCTCCGAAGAAGTGCTCGCGGATGTAGCCTCCCGGCATGACGACGTATTTCTGGTACTGGCCGTCGACGACCTCGTTCATCCGCTTGACGAGCAGCCCCTTGTCGTCCTTGGCCAGCAGGGCATCCCATTCCTCGCCCCAGATCACCTTGACCACGTTCCAGCCGGCCCCGCGGAACACGCCCTCGAGTTCCTGGATGATCTTGCCGTTGCCACGAACCGGCCCGTCGAGCCGCTGCAGGTTGCAGTTGATCACGAACACGAGATTGTCGAGCCCCTCGCGGGCCGCCAGCGAGATCGCCCCGAGGGTTTCGGGTTCGTCGCACTCGCCGTCGCCGATGAAGCACCAGACGTGCTGCCCGCTCGTGTCCTTGATGCCCCGATCCTGGAGATACTTGTTGAACCGGGCCTGATAGATGGCCATCAGCGGGCCGAGGCCCATCGAGACGGTGGGAAACTCCCAGAAGCCGGGCATCAGCCAGGGATGCGGATAGCTCGAAAGCCCGCCCCCATCGGCCAACTCCCGGCGGAAGTTCTCCAGCTGTTTTTCACTGATCCGTCCCTCGAGAAAGGCCCGGGAATAGATGCCCGGTGAGGCGTGCCCCTGAAAATAGACCTGATCGCCGGAGTAGTCGTCGCCGCGGCCGCGGATGAAGTGGTTCATCGCCACCTCGACGAGCGTTGCCGAGGAGGCAAACGTCGAAATGTGACCGCCGATGCTCTTGTCCTCGCGGTTGGCCCGTACCACCATCGCCATCGCGTTCCAGCGGATGATGCTCTTGATCCGCCGCTCGATCTCACGGTTGCCGGGGAACGGCGGCTGCCGGTCGGCCGGGATCGTGTTGATATACGGAGTCGTGGCCGAAAACGGGATCTGGACGCCGAGCCGGTAGGCCTCCTGCTCGATCGCATGCAGAAGATAGGCGGCCCGGTCGCCGCCGCGGCTGTTGATCACGTAGCGGAGCGAGTCGAGCCATTCCCGGGTCTCGGTCGGGTCGGAATCGACGACGGCGGTGCCGTCGGCCGGAACCGGCTGACCGCTGGTGGCGTCGCTCGCCTGGCCGATCGACATCGGGGCATGGGCGCCACGGGGGAGCGGTCGGGCCTCCGCGACGAAGTCGCTAGCGGTCTGGTCGATGTCGGGGCTGGCCATGCGTGGCTCCGGTGGATTGGGCGAACTTTACGCATTATTCCGCCGGTTCCGGGGGGCGTAAAGACCAATGCCCTGCTACCGGGCTTCCGCGCGCGGCCTGTAGATTTCGGTAGCCAGCCCGAAATAGTTTTCTGCGGAGAAGGCCACCGTTTCGCCGAGCGTCGGATGGGGATGGATCGTCTCCGAAAGGTCGCGGGCCGAGCAGCCCATTTCGATCGCCAGCGTGCCCTCCGCCACCAGTTCTCCGGCACCGGGCCCCACCATGCCGACTCCGAGGACGGTGTCGGTTTCCGGATCGACGAGGATCTTCGTCAGCCCCTCGGTTCGGCCGAGGGCCTGAGCCCGGCCGCTTGCGGCCCACGGATAGCGGCTGATCTCCACCACCCTTCCCTGGGCCGTCGCCTCGCTCTCTGTCAGGCCCGCCCAGGCGATCTCCGGATCGGTGAACACGACGGCGGGAATCGCCCGCGGGGCAAACAGCGCCGGCTCGCCGTGCAGGGCCTCGACGGCGACCTTCCCCTGATGGCTCGCCCGATGGGCGAGCATCGGCTCGCCACAGACGTCGCCGATCGCAAGGATCTTCGGGTCGGCGGTCCGCTGCTGTCCGTCGACCTCGACGAATCCCTTGGGGCTGACCTTGACCCGCGTGTTTTCCAGCCCCAGGCCGTCGGAGTTGGGCCGGCGGCCGACCGCCACGAGGACCCGCGAAAACGAATGCTGGCTCGGCCCCTCGGGCCCCTCGAAGTGGACGAGCACGGAGTCGCCCCGGTCCTCGAGTTTGGCCACCCTGGTCTTCATGTGGATCTTTTCGAAAAGCTTTTCGAGCCGCTGCTGCAGCGGCTTGACGAGATCGCGATCGGCACCGGGAAGGAGCGTGTCGGTGAGTTCCACGACCGACACCCGCGAGCCGAGTTCCGCGTAGACGGTGCCCATTTCCAGACCGATGTAGCCGCCACCGATCACCAGCAGCGACTCGGGGATGTCGGCCATCTCGAGGGCCTTCGTCGAATCCATCACCCGTGAGGTGGGCAGGTCGAAGGCGGGGATCTTCGCCGGCCGCGAGCCGCTGGCGAGGATGCAGTGGTCGAACGTGACCCTCTGGGTCGCCCCATCCGCCCCCGCCACCTCGAGCGTCGAAGAGTCGGCGAATCTCGCCGCCCCGTGGACGACCGTGACATTCCGCCGTTTCGCCAGCTGGGCCAGCCCGCCGGTGAGCGTCGAGATCACCTTGTCCTTGCGGCCGCGGAGGAGACTGATGTCGATCGAGGGCCGTTCGAAATGGATGCCCCAGGCCTCCATTTCCCGGGCCTCGGCCAGCACCCGGCCGACGTGCAAAAGCGCCTTCGAGGGAATGCATCCCCGCAGAAGGCAGGTTCCCCCGAGCCGCTCGTCCTTCTCGACGATCGCCACCTCGATCCCCAGATCGGCGGCCAGAAAGGCGGCCGCATAGCCTCCCGGACCACCGCCCAGCACCACCAGCGGAACGTGCATCGTGTCGTGACTCCAGCGCGAAGGGAGGGAGGGAAGGGCTGCGTCCCGCGCGGCGGACGCCCCGTCGGGGTCGCTCAGACTGACGGCGATGTTGTAGTTTCGCCTCCGGGTTCCGACAAGAAACGGCCCGTCGATCCGTCGATGGCGGGGTATGGCGCTGGACACATGCTGCTGTCAACGCGGAACTGGATCCGGCGGGCCTTCACCCTCGACACGCGGAGTCTGGCGGCCTTCAGAATCGCCATCGGCCTGCTCGTCGTCGCCGACGCGGGCCTGAGAACCCGCGACTTCGGGCTGATGTTCGGCAGCGCGGGAATGTTTCCGCTCGAATCGCTCTTCCGGTTTTTCGGCGACCGCTGGGCATGGTCGCTCGCGTTTCTGATCGACGCCGATTGGTGGGCCGCGGCGGTGCTCTCGCTTCAGGCCGCGGCGGGGCTGGCCCTTGCCGCGGGCTGGCAGACTCGCGCCGCGACCGTCCTGACGTGGGTGGCTGTCGTGAGCGTGGTCCGCCGCACCGCCCCGGCCACGAATGCGGGGGACGTCTGGCTCTGCTGCCTTCTCTTCTGGGGTATGTTCCTGCCGCTGGGCCGGGCCTGGAGCGTCGACGCGGTTCGGCGACCGCAGGCGACGCTCCTCCAGACGGGCACGGTCTGCAGCATCGCCACCCTGGCACTGCTGCTGCAGATTGCGGCCTTCTACTGGTCGGCCGGGCTCGCGAAGTGGAACGACGACTGGCACTCCGGCGACGCCGTGTCGCGGGCCCTTTCAATCCACGACCACGGCACTCCCCTCGGCGACCGACTCACCTCGTACCCGGCAGCCGCGCGGCTCCTGACCTGGTGCGTGCTGGCGACCGAACTCGTCGGCCCGCTCGTGCTCCTGGCCTGCCCCTGGCCGGCTGCACGCCTGGCCATCTTCATGGTCTTCATCGCCTTCCATGCAGGGATCGCGATCCTGATGACCGTCGGCCTGTTCGCCTACGTGGGCATGGCGACCTGGCTCGCGGTCCTGCCAGCCATCGTCTGGGACCGGGGCCGCGAACGCTCCGCGGCGGCGGTTCCAGAAGCCGGGCTTTCGTCGGCTGCCGCAGCGGCCTGCGGGGCCAGCCTGGTCCTGGCCGCCGTGGCGTTCATCCATGCCAACACGCCCCTGAGTCTGCAGCCGCTGCCTCCACCGCTCCACGCCGCCGTCCGTCTGCTCTGCCTCGAACAGGATTGGACCATGTTCGGCGAGGTTCCCCGTCAGCGGCAGTGGGTCTACGGACGGGCCGAACTCGCCGACGGCAGCATCGTCGATCCGCTCCGCGGCGGCCGACCGGCAGAGACCGTACTCCCTGCCGGAGGCTTCTTCACGCTCCCGCACCATCGCTGGCACAAACTTTTCTGGGAACTCCCCGGCCCCAGGCACATGGTCTTCTCCCCGAGCATCGCGGCGGCGATCGCGGCCGACTGGAATCGGCACCACGATGGCCACAGGCGGATGCTCTCGCTCGAGATCCGATGTGCACGCCTCCTGAACGTTCCCGCCCCCGACACCCTCCATGAGCTGCTCGTGGCCTCCTGGCCGGCACGAGACTCTCTCGGCCGCGGCAATCTCGACCGCTGGCTCGAAGAGCACTCCGACGACCGGCCATGAGAGGCCGACCACCCTGGCCTCGCCTGCCGATGTGGGACAGGCTTCAGCCTGTTGGAGCCTCCAGGACAGCGACCGTCCCGAAGGACTCTTTTTTCCTGCGTTGACTGGGCCGTTGATTGCGTGATTGCGGCTCGACGGCGACGATGGCAGACTTGGTCAGGACTCGGTGGCAACGGCGGCCAACACACTCAGCGAGAGTGGCGAAACTGGCAGACGCGCTGGATTTAGGTTCCAGTGCCGCAAGGCGTGCGGGTTCGACTCCCGCCTCTCGCATGCAGATCAGCGGAGCGGATTCGAGGCCGGTGGACCAGCCGGGTCGCGGTACCGCATCGGATTCGTCGATCGGATCGGCTGCTCGTGGTGGACCGGTGTCACCGCGTCGGCCGGCGTCCCCGCCGTGAATGCCGCAATTGGCTCTGGCGTGGGAAACGCCGCCGGGAGCTCGATGGGCGCCAAGATCTCCGCGGCCGCCGGAATCTCGAGGGGCAGTTCTGGCATCGAGACCAGATCTGGCATCTGCGTGGCGGGAGCCGTGCTTCGCAGCATCAGCGCCGCAGACTGCCGCAGGGCTTCCTGACGGACCTGCTCCTGTTTCCGAGCGGCCTGATTGAGCAGTTCAAGCCGCTGGTACCGCTGCCGGTGCAGCGACGCCTCGTCGAACAGGTTGTCCGCTCCCTTGGCAGGCGCCGGCGGAGTGGCGGCTGGGGCCGGCGTGGGCTCGGGTGTGACGGCCGGTTCGGGTGTGGCAGGAGTGGTCGGAGGGGCCGGCTCCGTGGCTTTGGGCTCTGTTGCAGCAGGCGCCGGGAGCGTCGGCACGAACGGCTCCGGTTCGGCTGCGGACGGGGCTGGTTCGTCGGTGTCATCGACGGGTGCGTCGTCGGCCCCGGGCGACTCCTCGTCGGCGGTCGGCACCTCCAACTTCGGCGGTCGGGCCGGCGTGGCGGCCGCATCGTACGAGGCCTGAACAACCTGCCCGGAGCCGGGCCAGTTTCGCCACTCGGTTCCATAGAAGCCGAAGCGACCCGGCCTCACCGGGCAACAGGCAGGACACCCCGGCCGGCTGCACTCGCCGCCGCGGCAGGCCGAATGGGCATGGTGTCCGGCCTGCGGCCGCTGCTTCTGCTCGTGCATCATCCGGTGCCTGGCGTTGCGACAGGTGCCCCTGCTGCACTCGTCACATCCGGCCGATCGCTGTCTGGGCTGGACGACGGCCGCCGGCCGCGCGGCCTCGGGAGCCGTGCCGAGGATCTCCCCAGCCGAACGGCCCGCGGCTGCGACCGTGAGGAACATGACGACCAGCCCGACGATCGCTCCCGCCGGGGGCGGAACCCGCAACTCGTGCACCATTTTTCCACTGGAACGCATCCACATCATGGTTCGGTCCCTGCTTTCGGCCGCTGCATCTGCCTCGGAGACCCGATTGGCAAAGTCCGCCCAATCGGAACATTCCGCACGAACCTCTCTATCGTCCGCCGGCCGGGGCCACCTTTGAACCTTTCCGACGCCGGCCCCAGAGATCGGGATATTCGCGAAATCTGGGCAGGCTGGCGCGTCGCGGCGGCGCCCGGAGAGGCGATAGAATGCCGCCGATCCACCTGCCCGGCGTGTCCTCTGGGGATTTCCTTCAATGCGTGCTCTCAACGTCCGGCTTGTTCTGCTGCTCGCAGCCGTGGTCGTGGGAAGCGTGCTCGGGATCGTCCTCCTCCACCGCTTCCAGGTGAATCGCAATGCGGGCAGCCTCGCCAAGTTGGCCAGGCTCCGGGTCACGGAAGGCCGGCCGGACGAGGCGATCAATCTTTTTGCCCGCTACGTCAACTACCGGCCCGAAGATCGTGAGGCCCTCGGGGAACTGGCCGGCCTCCTCCTCGACAAGGCGGAGATGCCGAACGCCAATCGCAACGACGTCGCGCGGGCCTATGCGGCGTTGGAAACGGCCGTCCGCAAGGCTCCTGAGAATGCCGCTCTGAGGCGTCGGCTGGCCGAGTTCGACATCCGGATCGGCCGCTTTTCGGATGCCCGGCAGCACCTTCAGGTGCTGCGAGATGCCTCGCAGAACGCGGTCGCCGATCCGGTTACGGAATCGAGCGAGGGTCAAAACCCGAAGCAGGGTGCCTCCGACCGGGAGGCGCTCGATCTCCTGATGGCCCGCTCCTGGGCCGGCACGGGCGACTTCGAGGAGGCCGCGACGCTCGCGGCCGGGCTGGTCGGTTTCGACCTCGCGACGAGATCGTTTGCCGCGGATGCGTCCCCCAAACGTGGCCCTGTCGACGCCTACGTGCTCTTGGCCGCGGTCCTCGATGAGAAGATGCAGGACAAGGCCGCCGCCACCGCGGTGCTCGACGAACTGGTGAAGGCACGACCTGACGACGTCAAGGCATGGCTCGCCCTGACGAGCTGGCAGCGGCAGCGGGGCGATCTGCCGGCCGCGAAGCGGGCCGTGGCGAAGGCGGCGGAACTGGCGCCGAAGGATGCCGACACACTTCTGGCCGCCTTCGAGGTCGCCATGTCCAGCGGGGATGTCGCCGAGGCCACCTCCCTCAGCGGGCAGGGGCTGGAACTCTTTCCCGAGGACGAGCGGATGGTGCGGGCGGCGGCGGCGCTTGCGATGCAGCAGCGGCAGCCTGAGAAGGCCATCGAACTGCTCGACAAGGCGCTCGCCACTTCACGGGGTGGAGCAGGATTGCTGCTGATGCTCGCCGACGCCCTTCTGCAGACCAACGACCTGCCGCGGCTGCAGAAGACGATCGGCCAGTTGCGGGAGGCGGTCGGAAACACGAGCCCGGCCGTCAACCTTCTGGAGGCACGGGCGCTGATCATCGAGCAACGCTGGCCGCAGGCCAAGGAGAAGCTGGAGCAGGTGCGGCCGCTCGTCGCGGCCTCCGACGAGCTCACCCGGCAGGTCGATCTCTATCTCGGCCAATGCTTCGAGCAGCTGGGACAGTTCGACGAGCAGCTCGAGGCCAACCGCCGGGTGCTCACCGACGATCCCATGTCCCTGGCCGCCCGGGTGGGCGCCGCCTCCGCGCTGCTCGCGGGCGGAAAGGTCGACGAGGCCCGCCGGGAGTTCGAACTGGTTGCCGCCGCCATCCCGACCGACAGGCTCCCGGCCATTCCGCAGGTCTGGTCGCCGCTCCTGCAGCTGCGAATGTCCGAGCAGATGGAGCGGCCCGCTTCGGACCGCGACTGGTCGAAGATCGATTCCCTCCTGGAAACGCTTCAGGAATCGAAGGACATCTCTGGATCTCAGATCGCCCTGCTGCGGGCGGACGTGCTCGTCCGCAAGGGAGAAGCGACGGCGGCGATCGAGACCCTCGAGGCGGCGATCGACACGACGCCGAACGAGGCCCAGCTCTGGACCGCACTCGCCACGCTCAGGCTTCGGGAGCAGGATGCGGCCGCCGCGACCGCCGTGCTCGCCCGGGTGCCGAAGGAAATCGCGGACCATCCGAACGTTCTGCTCATGGCGGCGCAGCTCGCGGGCCGCGGTTCGAAGGAGGAGGCGGATCGCGGTCTCGCCGAGGTCGAGGGCCGGGCACGTGCGCTGCCCGCCGATCAAGCCACCCGCGTGCTGGTGTCGCTCGGATCGATCCGACTCTCGCTGGGAGAGGCCGCGGAGGCGGAACGCCTCTGGACCGAAGCTCTGACACACTCGCGGGACGACACGCGGGTGCTCGCGGCGTTGTTCGAACTTGCCCGCGACCAGGGGGACGTCGAAAAGGCCCGCGGTCGGGCGGCCGAGATTGCGGCCGCGGCCGGAGCCACGAGCCCGCAGGCCCGGGTCGCCCAGGCGAGCACCCGGATTCTCGAGGTCCGCACGGCCCTGAAGAACCGGGCGGCCGACGGCGAAACGGCGGAACTCGATGCCGAACAGAGCGGCCGCCTCGACGAGGCCCGCAACCTGCTCATCGAGGCGGAGAACGACCGGCCGGGCTGGGCCCAGATCCAGCAACTCTACGCGGAGATCGCCGCGCTCCGCGGGGATGCTCCCGGGGCCATCGAACGGCTCGAGCGCGCCAGCCGGATGGGTCCCGCCAATCCCGCGATCATCCGCCAACTCGCGACCCTGCTCTACGCGGCCAACCGTCTCGACGAGGCCCAGCAGGCGTTGGCCCGGCTCGGACCGGACGGCCTCGGGGGATTCGACCGGATCACCGCGGAGATGGAACTGCGTTCGGGCAAGTTCGAAGAAGCGGTGGCGATCGCGGAGCGGAGCGTCTCGAACGATTCGACGAACGCCATGGACCTGCTCTGGCTGGGCCAGCTGCTGAGCCGCTCGGGCAAGATGGACCGGGCGGAGAGCGTGCTCGAACGCGCGGTCGCCGCCGCGCCCGACCAGCCCGAAACCTGGCTGACGCTCTTTGGCCACCAGCTGACGAACGGCCGCCGCAGCCTGGCGGAGCAGACGCTGAACAAGGCGGCCGCCCAACTGCCCGAAACGAAGCGGCTCCTCGTTGCGGCCCAGGGCTATGAAATGCTCGGCAAACTGGACGACGCCGAGGCGGCATACCGCCAGGCGGCGGCCGGCGGGGACCTTTCCACTGCCCGTAGCCTCGCCGGCTTCCTGGTCAGGCGGGGCAGGCTCAATCCGGCCCGGGAGGAACTCCGTCGCATCGTCGACAGCGATGGCAAGGATGCCGCAACCCGGGCGGCCCAGGTCTGGGCCCGCCGCACGCTCGCCCAGCTGACGGCCGAGGCGGGCGGATACAAGGGGCTTCAGCAGGCGATCGCGCTCATCGACGCCAACGCCGGAGCCGATGGCCGGCTTGGCCCCGACGACGTGGCGCTGCAGGTGGCGCTGCTGGCTCCCCGGGCTGAGCCCGCCAGCTGGCGGCGGGCCATCGAACTCCTCGAATCGCTCGGCAAAATCCAGCCGCTCTCGCTGGGGCAGCGGCTGCAACTGGCCCAGCTCCGTGAAAAGGCGGGCCGCTGGGAGGAGGCTCGCAGCGATCTGGTGACGCTGATGGCCGCCCCGAACATTCCCCCCACGATGGTCGCGGTGCTCGTCGAGCGGCTCATCGAACATGGCGAGAAATCCTCGGCCAGGGTCTGGCTCGACAAGTTGAGGTCGACATCGGCTGACTCGCCGATCACGACAGCACTCGAGGCGCGGCTGGCGATGGCCGAGGACGACCGGCCTGGGGCGGTGGCTGCCGCGAAGAAGCTGATGCCCTCCGGCCCAGTGCCGCTCGAACAGGTGCCACAGCTGAAATCGATCGCCAAATTGATGGAGGACCTCGGCTTCGACAAGGCGGCCGACAAGGTGCTGATCGAATTTGCCGGCCGCTCGACCGACGGCGTGCTGGCCCGGGCCGAGTTCCTCGGTCGTCAGAAGCGATACGACGAGGCCCTCGACCTGCTCGAAACGGTCTGGTCGCGGGTGCCGCTGGAGCGGCTGCTCCAGACCGCGCTCGTGGCGATTCGCGCCGCCGGCACGAGGCCGCCGGCCGCGGTGACCGACAGGCTGGATGGCTGGTTCGACAAGGCCCGGCGGGAAGACCCCGACTCCGTGGTGCTCGTGCTGCTCCAGACGGAACTCCGTGACATGCAGGGCCGCACGGAGGAGGTTGAGTCGGCCTACCGGTCGATGCTGGCCCGCAAGGACATCGCCCCGACCCAGTCGGCGATCATCGCCAACAACCTCGCCTTTCATCTGGCCCGCGCCGAGACTGCAGACGAGGCACGGCGGCTGGTCGATTCGGCGATCGCCGAACTCGGTCCGCACCCCGACCTGCTCGACACTCGCGGCGTCGTCCGGCTCGCCGGAGGGGATGCCCGCAGGGCGGTGGAAGATCTCGAGGAGGCGACCCTCGATGCGACAGCCACCAAATATCTGCACCTGGCCGTCGCACAGGCGACCGATGGCCAAGTTGCAAATGCCAGAAAGGCCCTCGAGAAGGCGAACGAGCTGGGCCTGAAGCCGGAGGTCCTGCCGCCCGCCGATCGGGCTCGGCTCGAAAAGCTGGAATTGGTCCTGGCGGAAAACGGAGACTCGTCCGCCCCGTCGGCCACGCCCTGACCGTCGCGATCACCCTCCCTGGAGCATCCTCGACTGGGCCAGGGCCTGCTCCGCCTCGGCGATCAGACCGCCTCGCATGCAGGCCACGCTCAGCGCGGTGTAGCTGAAGGGGTCCCGGGGTTCGAGTTCGCAGACCCGCCGAGCGTGCCGGACCGCTTCGGAATGCCGTTCCAGCCGGGTGCACCAGGCCGCGGCCGCCGAATGGGCGAGGGCGAAGTCCGGGTGGTCTGCGATGAGGGACTCGAGCAGGGTGACCGCGTCGGCCAGATTGCCCGCATTCTTGACAGATTCCGCGGCCGCATAGCGGGCATCGCGGTCGTCGGCTCCACTCTCCACCATCATGCCGGTTCTCCTGGGAACGGTTCGCGGATGGCCCTCCGCGTCAACCTGGGCAGTGTAGCGGGCTTTCCACCGGCCGAGGAGGATCGCCGGCCCTGATCCTGCCCGGACCTCTGGCGCGGAGTACGGGAGGCGGGGAAAGATATGCGTCGGCGGCAAAACTGGCATTGAATCGACGCTGCGGCGAAGCCGATAAACCCCCGGCTGTCGACCACGTCGTCACCCGGACTGCGGCAGCCCACGCATCCGCTGGAATCCCTTCCCGTGAACATCCATCCGCTGGCCGCCGTGAGCCCTGATGCCCGCCTCGGTACCGGCGTCACGGTCGGGGCATTCGCAACCATCGAGGCGGGGGCGGAACTCGGCGACTTCTGCACCATCCATCCGGGCGTGGTGATCAAGTCGGGAGTCAGGGCCGGATCCCACAACGAGTTCTGCGAGCATGCCGTGATCGGCGGTGCGCCACAGCATGCAGGACGTCCACAGCAGATCGGGACGGTTGTGATCGGGGATCACAACGTGTTTCGCGAGTACGTGACGATTCACCGGGCGCTCAAGCCGGGCACGGCCACGATCGTCGGGGACAGCAACTACGTGATGGCCAGCGTCCACTTCGGCCACGACGTCGTGATCGGAAACAACTGCATCTGCGCCAATGGGGCTCTGCTCGGGGGCCATGTCACGGTCCAGGACCGGGCATTCGTCTCGGGAGCCGTCGCGGTCCATCAGTTCTGCCGCATCGGCAGGCTCGCCATGGTCGGCGGCCATGCGCGAGTCGTGCAGGACGTGCCGCCCTACATGCTGGTGGACGGCCAGAGCGGATGCATCGTGGGACTGAACATCGTGGGACTGCGCCGCAGCGGCCACACCAGCGAAGAGATCGCCGACCTCAAGGCCGCCTATCGGGTCATCTACCGTCGGGGCCTGCCCTGGAAGGACGTTCTCGAAGCCCTGCGGGCCGAGTTCGCCGCCGGCCCGGTCGCCCACCTGCTCGAGTTTCTCACCTCGGGCAGCCGTGGCTTCACGCAGGAACGCCGGGCGCCCCCCTCGACGACGCTGCGGATTCGCGTGCCCGAGGACGAGGCGGCCGCTCGGGCCGAACTCAAGGCCCGGGCCGGTTGATCAGCCGTCGTCGTCGCCGCCCGCGGCCGGTTCTCCTCCGCCGGCTGGCGATCCGTCGAGCCCGTACCGGAGCAGTTTGCGTCTCAGCACCGAGCGGTCGATGCCGAGCAGTTTGGCTGCCAGCGACTTGTTGTTCATCGTTGCGGCCAGCGTGCGCTCGAGGTGGATCCTCTCGATGTCGGCCAGCGTCGGCCACTCACCCTCGTCCGCTCGAGGCTGCGGCGTGGTCGGGGCGGCGGACGCCGCGACGGCGGGTTCAACCCGAAACACTCCCGGCACCGCCGTCGTCGCGAGGATCCCGCTGGCAGCCGCCCGGGCGAGCTGCGAACTGGCTGGGGGCTCCTTGATCGGTCCGGACGCGGGCTGCGAAGCAGCCGCCGCGCATCCGATCGGACCGCCGGACGCGATGGAGTCGGTGAGCGATTCGGGGTCGATCCCGTCGCCGGAGGAAAACATCACCGCCCGCTCGAGCACGTTCTCGAGTTCGCGGACGTTGCCCGGCCAGGCGTAGCCCTGCAAAACCTCGATCGCCGCCGGCGACAGGCTGCAGAGCGGCATTCCGTGGCGGGCGGCCAGTTCCGCAAGATAACGCTCGGCCAGCACCGGGATGTCCTCGGGCCGGTCCCGAAGCGGAAGCGTCCGGATGGTCACCACGTTGAGTCGATAAAAGAGATCCTCACGAAACCGTCCCTCGGCGACCTCGCGACCGAGGTCCCGATTCGTGGCCGCGACCACACGGACGTCGATCGGGATCTCGTCATGGCTGCCGACGGGCACGACCGTCCGCTGTTGCAGCACCCGCAGCAGCTTGGCCTGCAGCTCCAGCTCCATTTCCCCGATCTCGTCGAGAAAAATCGTGCCGCCGTCCGCTGCACGAAAACACCCCAGCGTCGATGACGTCGCCCCCGTGAAGGATCCCTTCACATGGCCGAACATGTGGCTCGCGAACAGGGTGCCCGTCGTGACGGCGCAGTCGACGGGGATGAACGGCCTGCCAGCCCGTCGCCCGCTGCCGTGGATCGCCCGTGCGATCAGTTCCTTACCGGTACCGCTGGGTCCGAGAACCAGGACGCTCGACTGGTGGACGGCGACCAGTTGGATCGCAGTTCGAACCTGCTCGGCCCACGGAGAGATACCGGCGATCCGCTCGACACCGGAGATGCCCCGGGATTTGTGCTGGGCGGTTGCCATGGGTTTGGGATGGCAACTGCCATCTCGGCCTGGTCCTGCATTGGATCGGAATCCCACCTCTCCAGGATGGAGGATATTCAAACGGGGATGAGCCTGCCATACGCCGATGGCAGATGTCCGTCTGGAACGGAAATGCCGGTTGTCGCGATTCCCGGAAAAAATCCGTCATCGGAGTTCGACCGGACGGGAAAGATGGGCAAAGATTGAGGATGCCGGTCCTCGCGTCCCGACGAGGCCGACTCCGAGGATTCCGCCGATGCCGCTCGCCGCCAGACCGCCGGATTCCGCTCCGCCGCCGGCGGCGGTTTCCCCGGCCGTCGCAGCCCGCCCCTGGCTTGTGCTGCTGTCGATCGCCGGCCTTGCCGCCCTCGCCTGGTTCCTGCTCGACCGGATCCTCGTCGACCGCAGCCCGATCGTCGTCGGCATCCTGCACTCGCAGACCGGGCCGATGGCCGTGAGCGAGCAATCGATGATCGACGCCGAGGTGCTGGCGCTCGAGCAGATCAACGCCCAGGGAGGTCTGCTCGGCCGGAAGGTCCGCTGGGTGATCGCCGACGGCGGCTCCGACTGGCCGACGTTCGCCCGACAGGCGGACCGCCTGATCCGCGACGAGAAGGTCTGCGTGCTCTTCGGCTGCTGGACGAGCGCCAGCCGCAAGAGCGTGCTGCCCGTGGTCGAAGCGGCCGACCACCTGCTCGTCTATCCGATGGCCTACGAGGGACTGGAGCAGTCGCCAAACGTCATCTACACCGGGGCCGCCCCGAACCAGCAGATCACGCCGGTCGTGCAGTGGTGCCACGACACGCTCTCCGCCCGCCGCTTCTTCCTCGTCGGCTCCGACTACATCTGGCCCCACTGCGTCAATGCGATCATCTCGGACCAGCTCCTGGCGGTCGGTGCCGAGCGGGTCGGCGAGGCCTACGTGCCGTTCGGGAGCATCGATGTGGACGAGGCCGTCCGCGAGATCGTGGCGGCCAAGCCCGATGTGGTGCTGAGCACCGTCGTCGGCGACTCTGCCATCGCATTCGCCCGCAAGCTGCGGGCCGCGGGCATCCGTCCAGAGCAGACTCCGGTGGTCACGTTCGCGATCGCCGAGGACGAACTGCGAACCGCCCCGCGGCAGGACTTCGCCGGCGACTACGCGGCATGGTGTTACTTTCAGAGCATCGATCGGCCCCAGAATCAGGCCTTCGTCCGCAGTTTCAAGGCCCGCTACGGCAGCGATCGCACCACGTCCGACGTCATCTCCACCGCCACCACGAGCGTTCGGCTCTGGGCGAATGCGGTCCGCGAAGCAGGCACGGCCGACGTCCGCCAGGTCCGCAACGCCATGCGGCACCAGAGCCTCGATGCCCCGGAGGGGATCGTCGCCGTCGATCCTGCCACCCATCACACCTGGCGGCCCGTCTTCATCGGCCGGATCAGGCCCGACGGCCAGTTCGACATCGTCTGGTCGAGCCGGACCGCGACCCGACCGCTCCCCTATCCGATATCGAGGTCGCACGAGGCCTGGGATGACCTGGTCGAAAGCCTCCATCGGGGCTGGGGAGGCTCGTGGGGCAACACGTCGTCGCTGCCGGTCAGGCGGAGGTCGCTGAATCCATGAGCGGCGAGACGACCAGACCCGATGCGGCGATGCAGCGATCGATCGCAGGCAGGCTCCTGTTCTGGTTCCTCGTGATCGCGCTCATCCCCTGCGCGATTCTCACCGCGATCACGGCGCGGATCGCGACCCGGGCCCTGGAGAACTCGGTCCGCAACAATCTCGTACAGACGGCAGCCGCAAAGGCGGCCGAACTTGAGGCCTACGCCTACGAGCGGGTCCGCGACTGCGCGGCGCTGGCCCGCGGGCCGACGGTGATCCGGGCCGTCCGGGAACTGGCGGTCAGCGACCCGCAAACGGACCCCAGACCGCAGACGGAGAAACTGGCCTCCGCCGGCCGGGAGTTCGAGCCGTTTCTGGGCTACGTGGCAAATTCCTTCGACTATCCCCATCTGCTCCTGATCGATCCGAAGGGGCGGATCCTGTTCTCGCTCGACGAGACTTTCCCGCTCGGGGCGTCGCTGGTCTCGGGCGGCCTCGCGAGCACCGAACTCGCGGCCACCTTCGACCGGGCACGCACGCTTTTGCAGGCGGAATTGTCCGGCTTCCAGCCATACGGCGGCGGAACGCCCATCGCCTTCGTGACCAGCCCCGTCTTCGACGAGGGCCGGATGATCGGTGTTCTGGCGATGGGGCTGACGCCGAAGCAAATCTGGCAGACGCTCTCCGACCTCAGCGGCCTCGGCGAGACCGGCGAAATCCTCACCTCGGAGCGGCGCGGCGAGTCCGTGCTCGTCACCGCTCCACTGCGGCATGTTGCGGATGCCGCCTTCAAACTGCAGATTCCCCTCGGCTCCGAGCACGCCACCGCCACCCAGCGGGCGGCGAGCGGGGATCGCGGCTACGGCGAGGCGATCGACTACCGAGGCGAGAGGGTCGTCGCCGCCTGGGCCTATCTCCCCAGCTTCGGCTGGGGGCTCACCGTGAAGCAGGACGCCCGGGAGGCGTTCGCGATGGCGAACTTCCAGCGGGCAGCCATCATCGGCCTCTCTTTGGCGACGATCGTGGGCGTCACCCTGGCGGCACTGGTCGTCGCCCGCAGCATCTCGACGCCGATCCGCACCGCCGTCTCGGTGGCGCGACAGGTCGCGGGCGGCGATCTGCGGGCCAGCGTGGGCATCACCTCCGACGACGAGACGGGCGCGCTCCTGACGGCCATCCAGACGATGACGAACGACCTGCGCGGGCTGATCGGCCGGATCCAGAGGTCTTCCGTCGCACTGATCTCGACCGCTACGGCGATCCAGGCGACGAGCAGCGAGCAGCAGCAGGTGATCGCCGACTACGGCGCCTCGACGAGTCAGGCCGTGGCGGCGGTCAAGCAGATCTCCGTCACCAGCCAGGAACTCGTCCGCACGATGACCGAGGTCAACGAGGTGGCGGCCCGCACCGGGGAGATGGCGGCAGAGGGGCGTGGCAACCTCGCCGGCATGGACGTCACCATGCGTCAACTCGGTGAGAGCACCTCGTCGTTCGGATCGAAACTGGCCGTGATCAGCGAACGGGCCGCCACGATCAACCTCGCGGTGACGACGATCACCAAGGTCGCCGACCAGACCAATCTGCTCTCCATCAACGCCGCGATCGAGGCCGAGAAGGCGGGGGAATACGGACTCGGCTTCCTCGTTGTGGCCCGGGAGATCCGCCGCCTCGCCGACCAGACGGCGGTGGCCTCGCTCGACATCGAGCGGATGGTCAAGGAGATGCAATACAGCGTCTCGGCGGGCGTCATGGAGATGGACAAGTTCGCCGAACAGGTCCGCGGGGGGATCCGCGAAATCGGCGACATCTCGGGCAAGCTGGGGGAGATCATCTCGGCGGTGCAGGGAATCTCCGGGCGGTTTGGACAGGTCACCGAGGGGATGCGGGCCCAGTCGCAGGGTGCGGAACAGATCCGCGAGGCGATGGTGCGGCTGGCCGACGGCGCCACCCGCACGGCCTCCTCCCTCGACTCGTTCAACACGGCCACGATCCACCTCCGTGAGGCGGTCGGAGACCTCAAGCAGGAGGTCTCGCGGTTCACGATCTAGTTGTCCGTGGAAAGCGTGCTCGATGACCTTTTCCGCCCGGGTCGCCATCGCCCCCTTCACCCGATCATGCAACTGCTCACCTTCAGCGTCGCCGGCCAGTCCTACGCGATCCCGTCCCGGATGGTGATCGAGGTGCTGCCACTCGTTCCGGTGCGGCCGATTCCTCTGATGCCCGACTTCTGCCTGGGGGTCTTCTGCTATCGCGGAACGCTCGTGCCGCTGATCGACCTGGGCCTGAGGTTCGGGGGGGCCAGGATCGGGACCTCCGGAGCCAGCCGGCTGAGCACCCGGGTGATCGTCGTCGAATGCACCATGCTCTCCGACGCCGGCCCACCCACCGGCCACAGACTGCGGCTCGGAGTCGTCGCCGAAGATGTCGTCGCCGTCTGCTCCGACGATGCGGCGGAGGGTTCTTTGCCGGCGATGGACTTGGGCCGAGCCCCGTTCCTTGGGAGACTACTGAGGTTCTCCGACAGAACGGTGCAGGTTCTGCTGGTCGAGAAACTGCTGCCGGCCGACCTGCTCGCGGGGCTCTGCCAGACCGATCCTGCAGCGAAAGATGCCGGAGCGAACCAGCGATGAGTCCACCAGACACCACACCCGAGCAGGCCGTCGAGAGGCTGCTGGAAGGCTGGCTCGGCCTCGATCCGGGAACCGTCGGTTCCGCGGCCATCCGGCGGGCCGTGCAGACCAGAATGAAGGCGATCGGGACCGACACGCCGGCGGCCTATCTCGAGATCCTCGGACGGGGACGAACGGAGCGGGACAATCTCGTCGAGGAGGTCGTCGTCGCCGAAAGCTGGTTCTTCCGCGACCGGCAGGTGTTCGACTTCTTCCGCGGGTTCCTGACGAAAGTGACGGCGTCACCGGGCCGGATGCCGGTGCGGATTCTCTGCGCCCCCTGCGCAGGCGGCGAGGAACCCTACTCCGTCGCCATGGCGGCTTTGGCGGCGGGCCTGGCCCCGGTCCAGTTCGTGATCGATGCCGTCGACGTGAGCCGCAAGGCGCTGGGGCGGGCGGAGCGGGGCGTCTACTCGTCCAACGCCTTCCGCAATCCGGACCTCTCCTTCCGGGATCTCTGGTTCCGGATCGAGAACGGAAGCTTCACGATCGACGAGGCGGTGCGGCAGTGCGTTCGGTTCCGCTGGGGCAACATCGTCGATCCAGGTTTCGTCGAGGGGTTCGTCGAGGGGCTCGGTGGACCCGGCCCGGCCTACGACGTCATCTTCTGTCGCAACCTGCTGATCTACCTCACCGGCGAGGCCCGCGGCCGGGTCGAAGCCTCACTCGACAGACTTCTCGCGGCAGACGGCCTGCTCGTCGTCGGGGCCGCGGAACCGGCGACGCTCAGGGGCCGCTGGGTTCCCGTGGCGGACAGTTCGGTCTTCGCCCTCCGTCGCAGTCCGCCGGGCGACGCATCCCTGCCGCGCACCATTCCGCCCGCGGTCGGCATCCGACACCGTGCGGCCCGCTCGCCAACGCCCGCGGCGGCCGATCCGCCCCCGGCGTCGATCGGGGAGACCGCAGTCGAGCCAGGCCAGCGGCTCCCCTCGCTCGACGACGTTCTGCACGAGGCCGGAAGCCTTGCCAACGCCCGCCGCTTCGGCGACGCGCTGGCCTGCTGTGAAAGGCACCTCGAACAGTCCGGCCCCTCGGCCGAACTGTTCTTCCTGATGGGCATGATCCACCAATCGGCCGGCGACCTCGACCGCGCCGAGATCTGCCTTCACAAGACGGTCTACCTCGACGCAGCCCACGAGGATGCGCTGCTCGCCCTGGCCCTGTCGGCGACCCGACGCGGCGATCTGGCCATGGCCGACAGATACCGACAGTCGGCCGCCCGGGCCAGTTCCCGAAAGGCCGCATCATGACCGGCATACGGCCCATGCAGGCACCGATGGAGGAGTGCTGGCGCCGGATCGGCGTCACGGGCGACCGCAGCTGCCCGGAGCTGGAGACCGTGATCCACTGCCGCAACTGCCCGGTGCTGGCCGAAGCCGCCCGCACCTTCTTCGATCGGCCGCCACCGCCCGGATACCTCGATTCCTGGACCGCGGTGCTCGCCGAGCCGGAAGCCAGGGCCGACTCGGAGTCGACGAGCCTGCTCGTCTTTCGTCTCGGCCGCGAGTGGCTCGCGCTGCCCGCCACGAGCCTCGTGGAGGTGACCGCGCTACGGCCCCTGCACCGGGTTCCACACCGCACTTCCGGGGTGCTCGAAGGCCTGGTCAACATCCGCGGTCAGCTGCAGCTCTGCGTGTCGCTGCATGGGATGCTCGGGATCGAGCGGCTGGCGGCATCCCCGCCGGCCCACGAGGCCGGGGCAGCGACACCGACGGCCCGACTGCTCGTGATCGAGCGGCCCGGGGCCCAGAGCGGCGACCGCTGGGTCTTCGGAGTCGATGAGGTGGCCGGAGTTCAACGGGTCGTGAGGTCGTCGCTGCGGGCCGTGCCGTCCACCGTGAGCCAATCGGCCAGCCGCGCCTGCCAGGCGCTGTTTGACTGGCAGGAGCAGGCCGTCGGTCTTCTGGACGAGGTCCGGCTGTTTGACGGACTGCGGAACGCGATCGAGACCTGAGGCGAGGGCATGCCGTGGCAGAAGACCTGAGCGGATTCTCGATGCTCGAGCTGTTCAAGCTCGAGGCCGAAGGGCAGACGGCGATCCTCTCGGCGGGAATTCTCGCGATCGAGGAACTGGAACGCTCGCCGGAAACGATCGAGGCGATGATGCGGGCCGCGCACTCGCTCAAGGGGGCGGCCCGGATCGTGGGCCTCGACCCGGCAGTCCGCGTGGCCCACGCCCTCGAGGACTGTTTCGTGGCTGCGGGCAAGGGGCGGTTTCAGGTCGGTCCCGAGCATGCCGACACCCTGCTGGCGGGGATCGATTTTCTGTCGACGATCGCCTTGGCATCCGACCCGCTGTCGGCTGACGGCACCTGGCCCGAACGGGCCGAGGACCTCGTCGGGCGGCTGGCAAAACTGCTCGAATCGGCCGACCGGGGAACCCGCCCGATCCCCGCAACGCCCGCTGTAAAGATGGGCTCCATCCCGTCGCCGGCCGGGGACCCTGTGCCCGCGGAATTCAGCCCGCCTCGGGCCGAGGGCGCTTTGCCGATCCAGCCCGCCGTGCCGGCCGGACAGGCCGAGCCGCCCGAGGCCGATCCGGCCGGAGCAGTCGAGGCCGCCACCGCCTCCCGACCGCTCGACCAGGCCGACCGTGTCGTCCGCGTCTCTGCAGAAAGCCTGACACGACTCGTCGGGCTGGCCGGCGAGTCGCTCGTCGAAACCCGCCAGCTGCGGCCGTTCGTCGACGCGTTGCTGGTGCTGCGGGCGTCGCAGATCGAACTCTGCGACACGATCGCCGTCGTCGAGGAGCGGTTCAAGGCAGACGACGCACCGGCACCGGCCCCGCTGCTCGCCCTGCTGGGCCAGGCCCGCGAACGTGCAGACGCATGCCTCGCCAGCCTGATGCGGCAGGTCGACGACTTCGAGAGTTTCGCCCGTCGCAACGAGGACCTCTCCGGCCGCCTGCACCATGAGGTGATCGTCAGCCGCATGCGGCCCCTGGCCGACGGCATCCGCGGCTTCCCGCGGCTCGTCCGCGACCTCGCCCGAAGTCTCGGCAAGCAGGTCCGCTGGGAGGTTCATGGCGAGGAGACGGGGGTCGATCGCGACATCCTCGACAAGCTCGAAGCGCCGCTTTCGCATCTCATCCGCAATGCCCTCGACCACGGCATCGAGCCGGCCGTCGAACGCGAGGCTGCCGGAAAGCCCCCCGTCGGCACGATCCGCCTCGAGGCCCGGCACCGGGCCGGGATGCTCCACATCACTCTCGGCGACGACGGCCGCGGCATCGATGTCGACCGGCTCCGCGCCAGGGCCGTGAACCGAGGCCTGGTGGCCCGGCAGGTCGCCGACCAGCTCTCCGAGCTCGAGCTCCTCGAATTCCTCTTCCTGCCCGGTTTCTCCACCAAGGACGAGGTCAGTGAGATCTCGGGGAGGGGCGTGGGCCTCGATGTCGTGCAGACCATGGTGAAGGCCGTCGGGGGAACCGTCCGTATCGCCACGCAGCCGGGGCGGCAGACGACGTTCACGCTCCAGCTGCCGATCACGATGTCGGTGATCCGGGCCCTGCTCGTGGAGATCGGCGGGGAGCCGTATGCCTTTCCGCTGACCCGCATCGACCAGATCCTGTTCTGCCGTCACGCCGATGTCCGCGCCGTGGAGGGACGGCAGTACTTCGAGCGGGACGGGGTATCGATCGGGCTCGTGATGGCCGCCCAGATCCTCGAGCTGCAGTCCGCCGCGACACCGGCCGATCCGATGCCCGTGGTGGTGATCAGCGATCGGGGCCAGCAGTTCGCCATGATCGTCGACGCCTTCCTCGGGGAGCGCGACCTGGAGGTCCGGCCGCTCGATCGGAGGCTCGGCAAGGTTCCGAACATCAATAGCGCCTCGCTCCTCGAGAACGGTCACCCGGTGCTGATCGTGGACGTGGAGGATCTCGTCCGTTCGATCGACAACGTCCTGATGGGGCGGCGGCTGTCGCGGGTGGAGTTCGAGCGGATGGCGGAGCAGGCCCGGCAGCGGAAGCGGATCCTCGTCGTGGACGACTCGATCACGGTCCGCGAACTGGAGCGGCAGCTGCTTCAGGCCCGCGGCTTCTCCGTGGACGTGGCCGTCGACGGCATGGACGGCTGGAACGCGATCCGCGGCGGGCAGTACGACCTGATCGTGACCGATGTCGACATGCCCCGAATGGACGGCATCGGCCTGGTGACGCTGGTCAAGAACGACCCGGCACGGAGGGACATCCCGGTGGTGATCGTCTCCTACAAGGACCGCGAGGAGGACCGGCTCCGCGGCCTCGATGCGGGGGCCAACCGCTATCTGACCAAGAGCAGTTTCCACGACGAGACATTCGTGCATACGATCATCGACCTGATCGGCGAGGCCTGACCGCGATCCGGCTGCTGCCCGTCGTCGATGCACGAACCCTGGTGGAGAGAGGCATGAGAATCGCGATCGTCAACGACATGCGGGCCGCCTGCGAGGCCCTGCGACGGGTCGTCGACAGCCTGCCGGATCACGAGATCGCCTGGACGGCCGCCGATGGCGTCGAAGCGATCGCGATGGCGAAGCGGGACAGACCCGACCTGATCCTGATGGATCTGATCATGCCGCACCTCGACGGCGTGCAGGCCACCCGGCAGATCATGGGCTCGGCGCCCTGCGCGATCCTCGTGGTGACCGCCACCGTGAGCGGCAACATCTCGCTGGTCTACGAGGCGATGGGCTTCGGCGCCCTCGACGCCGTCGACACGCCGATGCTCGGACCGGCCGGCGAGGTGAGCGGCGCGGGCGCCCTGGTGGAGAAGATCGGCACGATCGCGAAAATCGTGGGTGTGTCGGGAGAATCCCGCCGCTCGCCCCGGCAGGCGCCGGCGACCGGACCGGCCCGGCTGCTCGTCGTGGGGGCATCGACCGGGGGGCCGAAGGCGCTCGCCGACCTCCTGCTGCCGCTGCCTCGGGAGTGGAGCGCCGCCGTCGTCATCGTGCAGCACGTCGACGTCGCCTTCTCCCAGGGGCTGGCAAAGTGGCTCGGCGATCGCACCGGACGGGCCGTTCGGGTGGCGGAGCACGGTCAGTCGCCCGTGGCTGGCGACGTTCTGCTCGCCGGGACCAACGACCATCTCGTGATGTCCAAGGCCCGAACGCTCGAGTATCGGGAGGAGCCGCGGGACGTCTTCTTCCGGCCCAGCGTCGACGTGTTCTTCGAGAGCGTCGCCGATCACTGGCCGCAGACGGGGCTGGCCCTGCTGCTGACGGGCATGGGCAAGGACGGCGCCCGGGGACTGCTGAAACTGCGCACGCGGGGCTGGCACACGGTCGCCCAAAACGAGGCATCAAGCGTCGTCTGGAGCATGCCGAAGGCCGGCATCGATCTGGGAGCCGCCTGCGAGGTGCTGGCGATCGACCAGATGGCCCGGGTGGTCAGCCAGCGGCTTGGGGGCTGAATCCAGCGCCCGCCTCGATCGCCCGCATCACCGCGAGCACGGTCGATTCGCCTCCCCGCAGAGCGATCACCTGCACGCCGATCGGCAGCCCGCGGCTGCCCCGGTCGGCATCGCGGCCGGCCCGGATGACGGGATCCCGCCCCTCGCACCGCGGTTCCTCCCCGGCGGCCACGCGGGTGACCGGAACGGCTCCGGCGGCGAGATCGAGCAGGTTCGCCAGCAGGCAGGGAGCGGCGGCGAGGATCAGTTTCGACGCGGTCCCGTGAGGCAGAGCGGGGACCGCCGAGACCGGGCAGACGATCGCGTCGAACCGTGCCGACAGGCCGTCGACATGGGCGGCCAGCCGCTGCCGATTTTGGAGCAGGCGTTCCAACGCCCGACCTGGACGGGGTCCGGTGGCCCGCAGTGCCTCTGCCTCCAGACGACGACCCGCGATCGAGGCGACCGCCGCGACCAACGGCCGAACGGCCCGCGGCAGGCCCGCGATCGCCAGCAGGCGGCCGACGGCCGGCATCGGTTCGGATCCCTCGAACAGTCGACGCACGTCGGCCCCGCCGTCTGCGGACAAGAGCCCAAGATGGAGCCAGGCCGCGTCGCTGCCGATGCCGGAATCGAGCCGCTCATCCTCGGCCCCCACCGCCCGCAACGCCGCGACGGCCTCGGCCACGCCGCGTCGCACTGCCGGCGACGCAGGAATGGGCCCCGTCTCATCCCACCAGCCGATGCGAACCGGTCGTGCCGGCGTCATCCGCTCCTCGCTCCTGCCGGCCACGGCATCGAGCAGGATCGCGAGATCGTCGACCCGGCGGGCGAGAAATCCGACCCGCGGCCGGACGGCCGCGAGGTGGGGCATGGTGTCGAAACTGCCGCCGTCGCCGAGCACGGCTGATCGTGGCAGGATGCCGGCGATCCCGCAGGCATGGGCCGGCTGGCGGATGCTCCCGGCCAGGTCGGTGCCGACGCCGGCGGCGACGACACCCGCCGCGACCAGCGCCGCATCGCCGCCGCTGGAACCGCCCGGGCCCCGTTCCAGGCTCTCCGGATGGTTCGTTCGACCCCAGACGGGGTTGTCGGTCTCGTGCAGATACATCGCCTGCGGCACGTTCCCCTTCCCGACGACCAGTGCACCCGCAACCTGGAGCCGGGAGATGATCGCAGCCGTGCCTTCGTCCCTGAGTTCGAGACGCGACTCGATCCCCAGCGTGGTCCGCATGCCCGCGACCGGAAAGCATTCCTTGACGCTCAGCGGCACCCCGGCGAGCGGACCCAAACTGCCGCCACCACCGGCACGGCTGCGGTCGATCGCAGCCGCTTCGGCCGCCGCCTCGTCATGACGCTGCTGGACGAGCGCGTTGAGCGAGGCGAGCGTTGCCGCATGCCGCGACAGGTGAACCTCGAGAATCTCGGCCGCCGTCCTGGCGCCCTGCCGTATGGAGGAAGCGGTCTCGGCCACCGACCCGACCGCTGCGGCGTCGTATCCGGCAGGCTTCCGCGGTGGCACGCGGCTCCCGCCGTTCAGAACAGATCCTCGGACGGCGCGGCCGGCTTCTCCAACCGGCTGCAGTCGGCCGCCCAGATCACGTCGCCGTCGAGCAAGAGGCCGCTCACGAGCACCGGTTCGCCTGCACTGGCGGACGGAGCCCGACGCGAGATGATCGAAAGGGCGAGGGGCTGGCCGCCTTCAAGCGTGACGGTTGAGGACCAGTATGGACCGACCTGTCTCGCACCGTCGAACCTGGCGACGAGCACCGCCCCGTCGGCCGGCCTCTTCTTCGAGGTCATCCACATGGCCCCGAGCCGGGTGAGATCCTCGAGCGTGGCAGCTGAGCCGGAGAGCCGGGTGTGGAGGGTCGCGATCGCGGGAGGCAGTTCGTCGAGCGGACGCCCAGTGTCGAGGGCCACTTTCTCCAGCATCGTCAGCTGCTCGGCCACGTTCGCCAGTCCCCTGTACCAGGCGACGAGCGGCTTCCTCCGCGCCTCAGGATCATCGCCGACTGCGACCAGAGCATCCTGCAGCTCGACCGCCTTGGCCACCGCCGCATCGAGCGCCGAGGTATCGAGCGGGGCAGGAGCGACAGGTTCGACGGCCGCAGGCGGAGCAGCGACGGTCTCCATCGGGGCGATCGCTGCGACCGTCTCGTTGGCGGCCAGATCGGGTTTGGGCATCGGCTGCTCCGGCACGGCTGCCGGTTCGATGGCGGGCTCAGCCGGGGCCGTTGCGACAATCTCGTCCAAGGTGGGCTTCGCGGGCATCGCGGCCTCGGTCTTGGCTTCCGTTTGGACTTCTGTCTCAGCCAAGGTGTTGGACGCGGCTGGGGTTTCAGTGGGCTGGGGTTTGGCCGCAGGAGGTTCCGCGGCCGGCTCGGGGTCGAATGCCGGCACCTGGTCAAGGTTTGGCCTGGGGGCAACGGCCGCGCCCGGGCCGTTGCCGGGCCGAAGTTTTTCCGGCAACAGACCCGCCAGACTCTCGGGGATCGCCGGCGCAAGTTTGAGGGGATCCTTCTGGAGCCCCCAGATCAGGATCGCATATGTGATCGGCAGGGCCATCAGACCCCCGAGCGCGATCCCGACCAACTGACCGATGCCACCGCCGCGCCTGCGACGAGGCATTTCGGGCTTCGGTTCGGAGATGAGGACCGGTGGCGAAGGCTCCGGTTCGCCAGTTTCGAATCCGTCCTCGAACTGCGTCACCGGCTCTTCGCCCGACGTGATTTCGGCATTCCAGCCGTCTTCGACGACGTCGTCGGCGCTTTCCGTCGGGATCACGTCGCTCGACGAGAGAACGCCCGAGTGACCCGTGCCGATCTCGACCTCCGTGGAGTGCAGGCCGATGTCGGCAGGCAGGTCGCCGTCCGCAACGGGAGCCTCGTCGTCGTCGATTCCGGCGAACAGCGTCGAGTCCGTTGCCTCCCACGGATCGATGTCGTCACCCTGGGACGACGCCCCGGCTTCGGGTGATGGCGTTTCATCCGAGGGCGAATCGTCCATCGAGAACACGCCAAACGGCACGTCGCTCGCCCCAACGCTCGACCCAAGATGATTGGTTGAACCGGGGACGGCATCGTCATCGGCTTCGGCGACCGGTTCGGCCAGCCACGAGTCGACATCGATCTCGCCCATCGGGATCACGTCGTCTTCCCCCAGCGGGTCGTCAGGAGTCTGGGAAGCCGTGGGCTGCTCGGAAACCGGCTCCGCGGGATCGTCGAACGAAAACTCGAAGCCTTCGGCCCCCTCGGCCGAACCCTCGGCGTCGATCCCGGCCCACGGGTCGGGCGATGGGTTGTCCTTGTCGTCCACGATGCAGCCCTCCCTACGAGACGTGTCGATTCTGGATTCGCCGACCGGTGCAAGAGGACGGTCTTTCGCCCGGAAGCCGAACTGAGACCCAGTGTACCATCGTCAAACGGGGCTTTTCCAACGCCCCTGAAGCCGGACTCGAGGCCCTGACACTGCTTCAGACCGGGGACTGAGGGCCGGTAAACGGACTGAACGCCCTGGTCAGGAGAGTCCGTGCGCCTCCCCGTACCGCCGCTCGAGGCTCTCGAGCAGCCAGTGTTCCGAAACCGGAGTGCCCGTGGCGGCCTCGACAAGGGCCTCCGAATCGAGCAGCCGGCCGCGGGCATGGACCTCCCGCCGCAGCCAGTCGAGCAGGGGGCCGAACCGGCCTGTCGCCAGAGACCTCCAGAGGTCGGGGATCGCCTCTTCCGCCGCGGCCATCAATTGGGCCGCGCAGATGTTGCCCAGCGTATAGGTCGGGAAATATCCGACGAGTCCGCCGCTCCAGTGGATGTCCTGCAGCACGCCGTTCGCATCGGAGGTGGGTCGGATCCCGAAATCCTGCTCGAAGCGATCGTTCCAGGCCGCGGGAAGATCGGCCACCCGCAGGCTGCCCTGGACAACCGCGCGTTCGAGGTCGAACCGCATCATCACGTGCAGGTTGTAGGTGACCTCATCGGCCTCGACCCGGATCAGCGAGGGCCTGACCACCATCAGGGCCCGCTGCAAGGAGTCTGGATCCGCATCCGCAAGCGACTCCGGAAACGCCGCCCGAGCCTTGGGAAAGCACCACTCCCAGAAGCCGCCGGAGCGGCCGACGAGATTTTCCCAGAGCCTCGACTGCGACTCGTGGATGCCGAGCGAGGCGGCCTCGCCCGGCGGAAGCCCGAACCAGTGCCGTGGCAGTCCCTGCTCGTAGAGCCCATGCCCCGCCTCGTGCAGGACACCGAACAGCGCCGTCGGCAGAAAGCGTTCGTCCCAGCGGGTGGTGATCCGGCAGTCGTCGGGACCGGCCGTCGAACAGAACGGGTGCTCCGTCGTGTCGAGGCGGCCGCGGTCGAAATCGAAACCGATGCTCTCGGCGACCTCGTGGACGAACCGCTGCTGGGCGGCGATCGGGTAGGAGCGGCGCAGAATCGCGTCGTCGGGCCGGTTTCGCGCGGCAACGCAGCCCTGCACGAGCGGCACGATCCCGGCGCGGAGCCGATCAAACCTTTCCGCCACGGACGTCCATCGAGCCCCCGGTTCGTAGTCGTCCATCAAGGCGTCGTAGGGATCGCGGTCGGGCAACTGGCAGGCGGCCTGCTCCCGCTTGAGCGCGAAGATTCTTTCCAGCCATGGCTCGAGCATCTGCCATGAAGACGCCGCCCGGGCCGCGGCCCAGGCCTGCTGGGCTTCGACGCAGGTTCGCGCCAGTTCCTCGACGAGCCGGGCCGGGGTTCTCGCCCGCTTGTCGAAGTCGTGCTTGAGGAGGCGGATGGTGCCCGAGATCTCGGCCGGCCCCCCGCGGCCAAGCGGCCCCTCCTCCAGCCTCGCGAGCCGCTCGGCCTGTTCCGGGTTCGTCCGCTGGCGATGCACGATCGCGGCCAGGGCCGCCGCCTGCTCGGCCCGGTGCGGCCCGGCGAGTGGCGGCATCAGCGTGAGTTCGTCCCAGCCGAGCAGGGCTTCGACGGAGGCGAGCACCGCAGCCTGCCTCGCATGGGCGCAGGCCGCGGCGAACAGTCCCTCCGCATCCGTCTCGGCTGCGGCCGCAGGGGTTGTCGAAACGTCATCACGCGACATCGCGGCAGAGTATGCTCGATGCCGTGAATAGGCAATGATGCCGCGAATACGCACATGCAGGCGGAGTCCAGGTCCATGCTCGACGCGCTCGTGATCGCCCCTCATCCCGACGACGCCGAACTCGGCATGGGGGGCACCATCGCCCTGATGCTGCAGCGTGGCCTCGCCGTTGGCGTGCTGGATCTGACGGACGGCGAACCGACGCCGCTGGGATCGATCGAGATCCGTTCCCGGGAGACCGCGGCCGCCTCCTCAGCACTCGGCCTCGCCTGGAGGGAGAACCTCGGCCTGCCAAACCGGCGACTGCGGCCGACGCTGGCCGCGCGGGCCGCCCTGGCTGCGGTGATCCGGCGGACGCGGCCACGCTGGCTGTTCGCCCCCCACTGGGTCGATGCCCACCCCGACCACACAGCCGCCACGAAGCTCACCGAAGCGGCCCGATTCTGGGCGAAGCTGACCAGGTCCGACCTCTCCGGAGAGCCCTGGCATCCCGAACGGATCTACCACTACGCCTGCGTCCATCTGAAGGTTCTGCTCCGGCCTGCCTTCATCGTCGACATCTCCTCCACCTGGGAGATCAAGCGACGCAGCCTCGACTGCTACGCCAGCCAGTTCCCCGCGACCGCCCGGTCCCCGACGGTGCTCGAAAGGGTCGATGCCGCGGCGGCCTGGTGGGGATCGATGATCGGTGTCGCCCGCGGCGAGCCCTTCACGGCCCGCGAACCGATCGGGCTCCGCGGATTCGGCGATCTGTTCTGAGGACCTCCGCCTGTTCCGTGATCCTCCAGCGGTCGCGTTCCACCGTCGGGGCGGAGCGGATTCCCTGCCGATCCCTCCCATCCCGAACGCCCCGATTCCGCCCGCCCCCGCACGAACCTCCTCCTTCCACGGCCGGCGTTGAACGGGGTGGCTTCGGCAGGATGGCTGGCCCGATCGCGGCGACTTGCGGGGCGGCTTCCGGAAGGTTGCTGGAGGGGCGTTTCGACGACCGATACCTTTTCGTGGGTCAGCTCGTCGATCAGGTCTGTTCCGGCCTCAGGGAAACGGCTCCGATGCCCTCGAACGACATCAACGTCATCGCGCTCGTGAAGGGTGGCGAACGATACGTCTTCCTCTACGACGACGACAGTCGGGCGGAGGCGCTTCGGGTTCTGGGCAGGTTCGCCGCGAACCCCGATCTCAGTTTTTCCTGGTACGACGCCTCCGTGCTTGGCCAGAAGGTCCGGCTCAACACGCCGCGGTCGAACAGGCTGCGGATCGTGCCGCCGGCCGACCGCGCCGCCTGAAGGCTCGCATGGCCGCCCGCAGTCCAGCCGGCGAGGAGGGTTTCCAGGCCTGCATCGAGCGGTTTCTCCGTTCCCTCACGGCAGAGCGGGGGGCCTCGCCGCTGACGATCAAGAGCTACCGGGAGGACCTGCTTCAGCTGCAGGAGTTTTTGGAGTCTGCTGGCTGCCGGGGGCCCTCCGCCGCGTCGAGCACGCTGCTGCGGAGGTTTGCCGGAGGCCTCCACGCCGCCGGGTATGCGGCATCGACGGTCGCCCGAAAACTCGCGAGCATGCGCAGCTTCTACAGTTTCGGCCAGCGGGAGGGATGGGTTCGGGCAAACCCCGCCAAGCCCCTTCGCAGCCCGAGGCGACCCCGCAAACTGCCGAAGTTTCTCACCGGCAAGGAGATCTCCAGGCTGCTGGCGGCACCCGATCCGGCCGCGGCGGGCGGCCTTCGCGATCGCGCGATCCTCGAACTCATGTACTCATCCGGAGTCCGCGTTCGCGAACTCGTGGGGCTCGACGACGGCGACCTCGATCTCCGCAATGCCACGATCCGGGTCCGCGGAAAGGGGCGGCGCGAACGGCTGGGGATCGTCGGCTCACACGCCAGGGACGCCGTGCAGCAGTGGATCGCGGCCCGTCCCCGGCCAGCCGGCGGCCGTGGATCGAGCCGAACCCAGCCGCTGTTCACCAATCGCTTCGGCGGCAGGCTTTCGGTCCGCGGGGTGGCGAGAATGCTGGAAAAGCATCTCGCGACCGCCGGCCTGACCAAGCGGGCAAGTCCGCACACGCTGCGGCACAGTTTCGCCACACACCTGCTCGACGCCGGCGCCGACATCCGCAGCGTCCAGGAGCTGCTCGGCCACAAGAGCCTGGTGACGACGCAGATCTACACCCACGTGACGACCAGCCGGCTCCTCGACGCCTTCGATAAGGCCCACCCGCGGGCCCGCTGACGGCCATCCTGGCCTTCGATCACTCGATGCTGCATACGCTTGTCAGCAACGCCGGCTCTCGGGGCACGGGCAACCCCACCCGGATGTTCTGTCGGAGCATTCCTCTGCAGCCCGCACCCGCCCGATCCGGACGCTGCTGCACGGGGCCGATTACACGAGCCCGCGCCGCACCGCCCAGACGGCGGCCTGGGTGCGGTCGCTGACCGCGATCTTGCGGAGGATGTTTTGGACGTGCTCCTTGACCGTCTCCACGCTGATCGTCAGCGATTGGGCGATCTCCTTGTTCGACAGCCCCAGGGCCATGTGCCGCAGGACCTGTGTCTCCCGCTGCGTGAGCGGGATGTCGGGATCGGGCGTGGCCACCCGGTTGGCCATCGTGGTCGCCACCCGGCGGAGTTCGCCGGCACGCATCGGCAGTTGGCCGGCCGCAGCCCCCACGATCGAGTTGATCAGTTCGGCCCGGGTGGCCCCCTTGAGCATGTAGTCGTGGGCGCCCGCGGCCACGGCCCTGGCGACGTAGGTCGGATTGTCGAAGGTCGAGAGCATCACGACCTTCACGTTCGGCATGTCGCCCCGGATCTTCTCCAGGGCGGAGAGGCCGTCCTTGCCGGGCAGACGAATATCCATCAGGACGACGTCGGGCTTGAGCTTTCGGACGGCCTTGATGACCTCGTCGCCCGTGGTCGCCTCGCCGACGATCTTCACTTCCGAACCGGCGAGCAGACTCACGAGCCCGCGCCGAACCACCTCGTGGTCATCGGCGATCACTACCTTTACGGCCATGGTTGTCACTTTCTGCGGCCGGACGCCGCGATTGCCAAGCACTTTCCAAACTGTCGAATCCGTTCGGCCTCCAGCGAGGGACTGGAGAACGACCTCTCAAAACTTAGCCGTTCAAAAAAATTGAAACAAGGGTCGTCAGAAACGCCTCGCCTGCTCGAGCATCGCGTCGGCCCCCTGATCCCGCAGTTGCGCCGCCACTGTGAGTCCCAAAGCCGTCGGCGAAACACCTGCCGGATCGGCCTCGGCGACGGCGGTGATCCGGCGGACACCCCCCGCCCGGTCCTCGAGAATGCAGCAGCCCAGCTGCAGCATGCCGGTGGCGTTCGGCCGGGCGATGCCGCCGATCGGGGCCAGGCAGCCGCCGGCGAGGGCACCGAGGCAGGCCCGTTCGGCGAGCACTGCCGAGTGTGTTTCCGGGTCGTCGATCGCAGCCACGGCGGCCCGGGTCTGTGGATCGTCGACCCGGGTCTGAAGCACGAGCGCCCCCTGCGAGATCGCGGGATAGAAGGCGTCCGGTTCGAGCACCTCGGAGATTCGCTGGCCGAGCCCGAGCCGTTGGAGGCCGGCTGCGGCGAGCACGATGCCGTCATACTCCCCGGCGTCGAGTTTGCGGAGACGGGTGTCGACGTTGCCCCGCAGGCCGCGGACGACGATGTCGGGCCGCAGCAGGCGGATCTGGAGCGTCCGTCGCACGCTCGACGTGCCGACGACCGCGCCCCTGGGCAACGCCGCCAGCGTCTGGCCGGCCCGACCGACGAGTGCATCGAAAGGCGTGGCCCGACGGGGCACCGAGGCCAGATCGAGCCCGGGGGTCTCGGCGGTGGGCAGATCCTTGAGGCTGTGCACGGCGACGTCGATCCGTCGCTCGACGAGCGCCCGTTCGAGTTCGCGGACGAAAACGCCATCGCCGCCGATGCCGACCACCGCGACGTCGGTCCGCGTGTCGCCCGTGGTCGTGATGATCTCGATGGAGACGGAATGGCCCAGGGCCCGCAGCTTTCCCGCCACCCATTCGGTCTGCGTTCGGGCCAGCATGCTGCCCCGCGTGCCGATCCGCAGTGTCGCGTGGCTGGCCTCGACGGCGGTCTGCGACCCGGCGGCACCGCTCACGGCATGCCCTCCGTCAGCCGGTCTGCCTTGGCGAGCGCGGCCACGAACACGGCCGCCGCACCGCCGTCGCGAAGTTCACGGCTGCAGGCTGCGAGCGTGGCCCCGGTGGTGATCACGTCATCGACCAGCAACAGCCTGCGGCCGACGACGGGGCACCGCCGGCCAAAGGCCCCACGGACGTTGCTCCAGCGGTCGGCGACCGGCATGGTGTTTTGTTTCGGGGTGGCACGCTCCCGCCGCAGGGCCGGAACGACCGGGACCGTCATCCGCCGGGCGATCCGGTCGGCGATCCGATCCGCCGCGCTGGTTCCCGAGGAGGACCGCCGCAGCCAGTGCATCGGCACGGGGACGACGCCGTCGATGCCCCAGCCCTCGAGCCTGCCGCGATGCCGATCCACGAGCAGCCCCGCCAGGCTGCCGGCGAGGAGATCGCCGGCGGGACGCTTGGCCGCGAGGATCGCGTCGCGGAGTCGATCCCCGTAACTTCCGAGCACCACGATTTCCTGCCAGTCCGCGGCGGCGGGCGACCGGCCACCCCGGCCACCCGTTCGGCACTGGCGGCAGGCCGCCCCTGCGGAGCCGCAGGTCGGGCAACGCGGGCCGTCCGCCATGACGTCCCGCACGCATGCCCCGCACAGTCCGCACCCTGCCCCGCTTCCAGACTGAATCCCCGCCTGAATCCGAGCCTCCATCCCAGCCGCCGGTTCCACAGGGTCTGCTTCGAACTGGCCGTTCAGCCCGGATTCCGGCAGCCCCCCCAGTTCCACCCGGCAGAGCAGACAGGTCGGCGGAAACAGCAGATCGACCCCGGCCCGAGACCACTGAGCCGCTGTCCGCCGTAACCGTTCCACGATGGCAATCATCGATCTCTTCGCCTGTGGGCACGATTGACGCTCGGTCCGGGCCTCCCTATCTTCCGCCGCCAGTTCGTTCTCCGCAACCTTCGACCCGGGGCTTCGGCCCGGATGTCGGCTGCGCCGGTGCCCACCCATGCTCGTCGACCGCTACATCGCCCGGGCCCAACTCCACGCCTTCGTGATCGTGTTCGTGAGCCTCGCCGGCCTCACGTTCGTGGTCGATGCCTTCACCAACATGGAGGAATTCATCGCCCACTCGTCGGAGGCGGGCGGGCTGTGGCGGGTTCTCGGCAGCTACTACGGCTACCGCCTGATCTCGTTCTTCGATGCCACGAGCGGGGTGATCGCACTCGCCAGCGCCATGTTCGCACTCTCCTGGCTGGAGCGGCACAACGAACTGACCGCCCTCCTGGCGGCCGGCATCACCCGCTGGCGGATCGCCCGATCGGCGATCGTCTTTTCCGCCCTCGTGGCACTGCTGGCGATGGCGAACCGGGAATTCGTGCTGCCGCAGATCCGCCATGCCTTCTCACGGAACGCACAGGACCTGCGGGGCGACGCGGCACATCCCTTCGAGGCCCGATACGACCACGCCACGGAGATCCTGTTCCGTGGCCGGACGGCCCAGGCCGGCCCCTGCCGGATCGATTCGCCGAGCCTGCTGCTGCCGCCCGCCCTGGCCGAGCACGGACCGCAGATCGACGCCGTCGAGGCGTTCTGGCGGGCGGCCGACGACAGCCATCCGGCCGGCTACCTGCTCAACGGCGTCCGCGAACCAGCCGACATTGACCGGCTCCCGCCGCTGATGGCGGGGGAACGCCCCGTGGTCACGACCCGGGCATCCGCGAACTGGCTGGAGCCGGGGCAGTGTTTCGTGGCCAGCGACGTGTCGTTCGAGCAACTGATCGGTTCGGCCAACTGGAGCCAGTACTCCTCGACCCGCGAGCTGGTCCGGGCGATCGGCAACCCGAGCCTCGGCGTCGCCGCCGACGTCCCGCTGCGGGTGCACGCCCGGATGGTGGCGCCGTTCCTCGACATGTCGCTCGCCCTGCTCGGAATCCCGCTGGTCGTGGGGCCGAACCGCCGCGGCGTGTTCGTCGCAGTGGGACTCTGCGTCGCGATGACCGTGCTGTTTTTCATGGTTCTGATCGGCTCTCACGGGATGGCGACCGGGTATGTCCTCACGCCGTCGCTGGGGGCATGGCTGCCGCTGCTGATCCTCGCACCGCTGGCGTCCTGGCGGGCGCAGCCGATGTGGCAGTGATCGCCACGGCGGAAAAGACCCCGCAGTCATCTGAAAACCCCTGCCCCGCAAGGACTTCCGCATCCATCCCGTTTCTCCAAGCCTTTTTTCTCTACCCGAACCCCCGCAACGACCGATGATCTGGGTACGAACGGGAGTTCGGTCGGAGAGCAGGTCTTCGGGGCGGATGCCCCGGCAAAGGAGTGCCAGATCATGCGGATCAACACCACCAGATTCGGACGGATCGACGTCGACGTCGCCGACGTCCTCATGTTTCCCAGCGGCCTTCCCGGCCTCGAGGACTGTCGCGAGTGGGCCCTGCTGGCCGACTCGACCAACGATGCCCTCGGCTGGCTGCAGAGCACGTCCCGGGGCGACATCGCCATGGCGGTCGTCAGCCCGCGCCGATTCGTTCCCGAATATCAGGTTCGAATCCCGCGGAGCGAACTGACGCCGCTCGCGATCGCCGACATTCGCCAGGCCCAGGTCGTGGTCGTCGTCGGACACAACGGCACGTCCCTGACCCTCAACCTCAAGGCACCGATCGTCATCAATCTGGAAGCCCGTACCGGAAGGCAGGTCGTCGCCAGCGGCGAGCTCCCAATGCAATTTGAACTTTCCCCCACCCAACCCACACTCAAAAAGAGTGCATAATAAGAGTGACGCCCGGCAGAGGATTGCCGGGTCCACGAAAGGATCAGGAAGGAGCCAACGATGCTCGTACTCTCCAGACAACGCGACGAAAGCATCATGATCGGCGACAATATTGTCGTCACGATCGTGGATATCCGGGGAGACAAGGTCCGCCTCGGCATCAACGCCCCTTCCGAGATTCCGGTTCACCGCCAGGAGGTCTACGAGGCGATCCAGCGGGAAAACCTCAGGGCCTCGCGGCTCGAGCCGGGCGACACTCAGGGCATCGGGAAGCTGGCCGGCCGTGGCTCGCTGGGCGGGCAGCCCAAGCCCGACGGAAACGGGCCGCACCGCCAGTGATCCGGCTGGAAAGCCCGGTCGTGGCCGGCGTGGGGGATGCGGCTATAGTTTTCGCATGACACCACCACATGCGACGATCCCTCCGGCAACCGGGACGGAAAAAATGCTCGTTCGAGTCGGACACAGTCCCGATCCTGACGATGCGTTCATGTTCTACGCCCTGTCGGCGGACAAGATCGACACCGGCCGATATCGGTTCGTCCACGAACTCGTCGACATCGAGACGCTCAATCGGCGGGCCTTCGCCGGCGAACTCGAACTCACCGCCCTCAGCATCCACGCCTACGCCCATCTCGCCGACCGCTACCTGCTCTGCCCGTCCGGGGCGAGCATGGGGGACGGCTATGGTCCGATCGTGGTCGCAAAGCACCCGCTCACGAAGGAGCAAACGGCGGTCGCCACGATCGCGGTTCCCGGCACCCTGACGAGCGCCTTCCTCTCGCTCTCGCTCTGGCTCGGCCGGCCCTTCAGCCACGTCGTCGTCCCCTTCGACAGGATCCTCGACGCCGTGGAACAGGGCCACTGGAACGGCGAGCAGATCGCCGCCGGCCTCGTGATCCACGAAGGGCAACTCACCTACCGCGAGCAAAACCTCGACCTCGTCGTCGATCTCGGGGTCTGGTGGAAGGAACGCACCGGCCTCCCGCTGCCCCTCGGCGCCAACGGTATCCGCCGCGATCTCGGGCCCGAGGCGATCGCGGACATCTCCCGGCTCCTGTCCGAGAGCATCGACTGGGGTCTCGAAAACCGGGCAGAGTCGCTGCGATATGCGATGCAGTGGGGACGAAACCTCGACAGCGAGCGAACCGATCGCTTCGTCGGAATGTATGTCAACGACTGGACCCGCGACTTCGGGCCTGACGGACGGGCCAGCGTGAAGCTGTTTCTCGACGAGGCCTTCGCCGCAGGACTGATCCCGCAGCGGATCGATCCCGAGTTCGTCGGGTCGGAATCGGACTGACGGCCGACTTCAGCGGCCGGCCTTCAACTGGCAAAGTAGCCCGGCTCGTTCCCGGGCTTCCACTTGATGTTGCAGCCGAGGCTCGGCCGCTGCTCTTCGGCCTGCGGCCTGCCCTCGAGGATGGCCTCGATCGCGGCCCGAAGATCGGCCCCGGTCACGGGCAGATCGTTGCCCGGGCGGCTGGCGTCGAGCTGTCCGCGATAGACGAGTTTTCGCTGCGCGTCGAAGAGAAAAAAGTCGGGGGTGCAGGCGGCGTGGTAGGCCTTTGCGACCTCCTGGGTCTCGTCATAGAGATACGGGAACGAATAGCCCCGCTCCTCCGCCTCGTGGATCATCTGCTCGGGGGAGTCGGCCGGGTGGGAAGCGACGTCGTTGGAACTGATCGCGACGACGCCGATCCCGCGGGTCATGCAGTCCCGACCGAGTGCCGCCAGTTGGTCCGCCACGTGCTTGACGAACGGGCAGTGGTTGCAGATGAACATCACCAACGTTCCCCGCGGCCCGGCGGCCGCATCCAGCGACACCATCCGGCCGTCGACGTTGGGAAGGGAAAACCCGGGGGCGGTGGTGCCCAGGGGGAGCATCGTGCTGGGTGTGCGAACCATGGGGCTTCTCCTCCTTTGGAATCAGGGTCGACAAAAGGCGCCGCCCCGACGGTCCCTTTTTGTACTGTGGCTAGCGTCGCAGGAACACCCGCCGGGCGTTTGCGGTCGTCGCCGCGGCAAACGCCTCGAGCGACAGTCCTCGGCCGATCGCCAGGCAGCGGGCCGTGTGGATCACGTGGGCCGGCTCATTGCGTCGGCCGCGCAGGGGCTCCGGGGAGAGAAACGGGCTGTCGGTCTCCACGAGCACCCGCTCGAGGGGCACCGCCGCCGCGACCGTCCGCAGGTCTTCCGCCGAGCGAAACGTCGTCATCCCGGCAAAACCGAGGTAAAAGCCGAGGTCGACCGCCTCGGCGGCCTCCACCGAAGAGCCCGTGAAGGCATGGAGCACGACCGTGAGCGGTCCTCGCGAGATCGCATCGCGGAGCGTCGTGAGTACGTCGCGGATGCTCTCGCGGGTGTGCACGACCAGCGGGAGTCCAAACCGCTGGGCGAGCCGGACATGACGATCGAAGTATTCCCGCTGCAGTTCCCGCGGGGCCGAATCCCGGTACCAGTCGAGGCCCGTCTCGCCGACGGCTGCAGCCCGGCCGGCGGACACCAGTCGCTCGATCCGATCCCACTCGTCCGGCTCGGCCTCGTGTACGTCATTGGGATGAATGCCGGCTGCGCTCAGGATGCCCGGCTCGCGGGCCGCCAGATCCGCGGCGGCCTCGCTGTCGATGGCCCGTGTTCCGATCACGGCCATCCCGACCACTTCGGCAGCCCTGGCACGCTCCAGCACTCCGACCAGGTCGTCGCCATACCGCATCTGATCGAGGTGGCAGTGGCTGTCGAAGAGTTCCATCGTGCGGCGGCCGATGTCCGGAGGCCGGCCGTCAGCGGGCCGACGGCCCGCGGGCCAGAAGATTCTCGATCGCGTCGGCATGCGTGGTTGTCGAGAGCCGGGCCTCGCGTGCCAGGTCGACGGCCAACGGGTCGTGGCCGCCAGACTCGATGATTTCCTCCAAGCCGCCGGTCTGCTGCCGCAACTCGGCGACGATCCGTGGCAGGAGCGACCGCAGATCGAGATCGTGCGTGGCCGTGAACCTGATCGGGTAGCCCCGCCGCGGCGCATCCATGCCGCGATCCTCGAGGGCGATCCCGGCCCGATCGATGATGCTCCGCTGATCGTCGACGAGGTCCGCGATCGCGAGTTTGACCTGCTCCTCCCCCGGATACGACCAGATGCCGGCGTCGGCGACATACATCGAGAGCGACGAGCCCAGCAGCGACACGATTTCGGAGAGCGGATCGGTGATGGTCATGGCGGTGATGGCTGCTTCGCTGGAGGGCGGCGGTGGCTGGTTTCAGGATGCGAACGCGCCGGCGAGTTGTGCGCAGGCATACAGACCCGACCAGAAGATCCCGAAGATGACGACCGGGACGACGAACCCGGTGGCCACGGCTCCGGGAAGCGAAACCAGCGGAAATGCCTGCGACACCCGCTCGTCACCCGGCGGATCGAAGGTCATCACCTTGAGCACCCGGAGGTAGTAGAACAGGCTGACCACGGTGTTGATGCCGCCGATCACGAGCAGCAGGAGCATCAGCGGACGCTCGGCTCCGGCCGACACGGCCTCCACCAGCGACGAGAAGATGAGGAACTTGGAAACGAAACCTGCCAGCGGCGGGAGTCCGATCAGGCTGACGAGCACGACGCCCATGGCAACAACGATGCCCGGGCTGGTGCGGACGAGCCCTGCATAGGCGCTGATCTCCTCGCTCCGCAGCGTGTTTCGCAGGAAGGCCACGATCGCGAACGCCCCCAGGTTCATGAAGACGTAGGTCCCCAGATAGAAGGCGACCGCGGTCACGGCATCGCGGGAGCCGGTCGGCGTCACGCCCGACATCGCCACCGCTGCCGCCACCCCCATCATCAGGTAGCCCGCATGGGCGACCGTGGAGTAGGCCAGCAGTCGCTTCATGTTCGTCTGGCCGTAGGCCGCGAGGTTGCCGAGGGTGCAGGTGACCGAGGCCATCAGGCCGATCAGGTAGACCATGAAGTGCCGGCTGTCGGCCAGCGCTGCCATCGCGGCCTGTGCCGGTCCGGCCTGGGCGTCCGCCGCATCGACGACAGGCACGCCGAGCGAGAATGCCAGCCGCAGCAGCAGCGCCACTGCCGCCGCCTTGCTGGCCACCGAGAGAAACGCCCCGACCTCGGCCGCCGCCCCCTCGAAGACGTCCGGACACCAGAAGTGGAACGGCACCGCCGAAAGCTTGAACGCCAGTCCGACGGCCACCATCAGACCGCCCAGCGAGAGCACCATCACGCTGCCGCTCGCCGGCCCGACCTGGGTCACGCGGGCCAGTTCGATCGCCATGCTCGGCAGGTGGCAGGTTCCGAGGACCCCGGCCAGCAGGCTCAGTCCATAGAGCATCACGCCGGCCGCACCGGCGCCGTAGACGGCGTATTTGATGGCGGCCTCCGAACTCGCCTTGCGTCCCTTGAGCAGTCCGGCCAAGGCGTAGGAGGGAACGCTCGCCATCTCGACCGCCATGAAGAGCATCAAAAGATGGTTCGCCGAAGCCATCAGACACATGCCGAGGGTCGCACCCAGCACCAGGGTGTAGAAGTCGGCGGCGTCCTCCCGATCCGGGATGCCGGAGACGCGGGTGAAGAGGATGTAGAGGACAAGGAACCCCATCAGCAGCATCCTGATGTAGGCCGTGAGGGAATCGAAGGCGAGCAGGCCGGTGAACAGTTCCTGCCGACCGGAGGCCATTCCGCCCGCCGGAAGGCCCTGCAGGTCGCACCAGGCGTACCAGGCGGCAAAGCAGACCCCTCCGAGGGCGATGACCGCCGATTCGACGTGCCGCAGAACCGGCAGGATCCGGCAGAGCAGGAGCAGCACGATCGTCGCCGAGAGGCAGAGTTCCGGGCGAAAAAGTGGCACCGAAACGGCGAGCGTGTCGGCCAGCGCATCGCTGATCACGACACCCATGTTCGAACTCGCGGCGGCTGCGGCTTGGTTCACGACGACATGACTCCGATGAATGTCCCGATCCAGAATCGTCCGCTCGGGGACCTACCTCGTCCGCTCGGCCGACTCATCCGCCGCCACCGCGACCGCACCCGCCGCCGCTTTGTCGTGGACGCGTCGGGTCCAATCGGCGAGTGTCTCGACCTGCCGGTTGACGGTCGGGGTCACGTAGTTGAACAGCAACTGCGGCGCGACGCCGAACAGGATGGCAAAAAACACGAGCGGGGTGGCGATCGCCAATTCGCGGGGCGTGATCGCCGTGAGGTGGTCTCCGTGCGGTCCTTTGTATTCAGCCCCAAGGTAGACCCGCTGGATCGCCCAGAGGATGTAGGCGGCGGTCAGGATGACGGTAAAGGCCGAGACAACGGCGAGAACCCGGCTGTAATTCCAGCTGGAGAGCGTCACCAGCACCTCGCCGATGAAGCCGCAGAGTCCCGGCAGCCCGAGACCGGCGAAGAACACGGCGATGGCCAGACCGCTGTAGACGGGCATCCGGTTGAAGATCCCGCCGAACTCCTCCAGGTTGCGATGGTGAACCCGGTCGTAGAGCACGCCGACCATGAAGAACATGCCCGCTGAGCTGATACCGTGGGCGAGCATCTGGAACATCGCGCCGTTGACCCCCTGGGCCCATGCGTCCCAGCGGTACTCCTGCCCAGCCACCGCGCTCCAGACCCCGAGGCCGAGCATCACGTAGCCCATGTGGCTGACCGAACTGTAGGCCACCATCCGCTTGAAATCCTTCTGCGCGAGCGCCGCGAAGGCGCCGTAGACCATCGAAACGACACCGAGTCCGCAGACGAGCCAGGCAAACGCGAGCCCCGCCCCCGGACAGATCGGATAGCAGATCCGCAGGATGCCGTACCCGCCGAGTTTGAGAAGCACCCCGGCGAGGATCATCGAGATCGGCGTGGGGGCCTCGACATGGGCGTCAGGCAGCCAGGTGTGCACGGGCACCACCGGCACCTTGATCACGAAGCCGATAAGGAGCAGCAGGAAGGCCCACTTCTCCAGGCTCATCCCCCATACCTGGGCGGCGGCGAAGGGCGAGTTCGGAAGCTGGCCGATCTGGGCCAGGGCGAGCAGGTTGAACGTGTGAACGGGCCCCTTGGCGTCCTTGATCAGTTTCACTGCGTCGGCCTGGCCGGCCGCGTCGAGGCCCGGACTGACGACATGGCTCGCGATCAGCTGCTCCGGAGAAAGCTGCCGAAGGTCGCTGGTGAAGTAGAGCATCAGAATCGCCAGCAGCATGAGCACGCTGCCGAGGAGCGTGTAGAGGAAAAACTTGATCGCCGCATACTCCCGCCGCGGGCCGCCCCAGATGCCGATCAGGAAATACATCGGCAGCAGCATCACCTCCCAGAACACGTAGAACAGGAAGAAGTCGAGCGAGACGAACACCCCGAGCATGCCGGTGACGAGCAGCAGGAAGAGCACGTGGTAGGCCTTGACGTGCTTGGTGATCGGCCAGCTCGCCGCCGCCGCCAGCATCGAGAGGAAGGTCGTCAGCACCACCAGCGGCATGCTGATGCCGTCGACGCCGAGCAGGTATTCGATGCCAAACGCCTCGATCCAGGGGAGCTTGACGGTCGCCTGCATGCCGGGCTCGCCGAGCCTGAACTGGGCGGGGCCCGTGGCCCCGAAGAGCTGCGGCCAGGCCATCCAGAGCGAGAGCACGAACACCGCCGCGCAGGTGAGCAGCGTCGTCCAGCGGATGAACTCGTCGCGGGCCCGAGGCACGATCGGCAGCGAGAGGAACGCGGCCACGAGGGCCGGCAGGAAGACGATCGTCGTCAGGGGCCAGAGGGCGGGCTGGTTCAGGGGGGCTGCGTCAACCATGGGAAAGTCAGTCCGGTGAGGCGAAGGGCTGTGGAATGTGGGTGGATCGTGCGTTCGGCATCAGCCGGCGAGGGAGGTCCGGAAGAGCAGCGTGGCCAGGACGAACAATGCCACCGTGCCGACGACGATGAACATCACGTACTGTCGAAGATGGCCGGTCTGCATTTTCTTCAGCTCGAGGCCGGCGTTCCAGGTCGCCGATGCGGTCGCGTTGACGAGCCCGTCGACGATCGTGCGGTCGATCCAGGCGTCGATGCCGGCCAGCTGCCGGGCGGCCCAGGCGAGCCCATCGATGATCCGGTCGATCACGCCCCGGTCGGTGCCGCTGGCCAGCTGGGAGATCCCCAGCACCGGAAGCACGAAGATCGCGTGATAGAGTTCGTCGAAGTACCAGCGTCCCGCGAGAAAGGCATAGACCGGACGGAAAATCCCGGCCACAGCGGCCGGCGAGATGATCCTCCAGAGGTACATCGCCGCCGCGAGGAGCACCCCGGCGGCGGCGGTCGTGAACGCGGTCAGCGTCGCGGTCACGTGGATCGCGCCCTCGTGGCTTTCGTGCTCGGCAGGCACCGTCAGCCCGCCGAAGACGAATCCGCCCGTCGTCGTTTCGCCGGTGCCGGCCGGCCGGGCCTGCTCGAGCAGATTCGGGAGGCCGAAGCCGCCGGGCAGCGTCCAGCCGGCGACGACGGCCAGCACGGCGAGCACGACGAGCGGGGCCACCATCACGTTCGGCGATTCATGGGCGTGGTCGGCGACGTGGTGGTCGCGAGGCTCACCTGCGAAGGTCATGAACCAGAGCCTGAACATGTAGAAAGCGGTCAGAAAGGCACCGCCGGCAACCGCCAGATAGAGGATCGAATGGGCCGGATTCGCCCTGGAGAAGGAGAGGGCCTGGGCGAGGATGGCGTCCTTGGAGTAGTAGCCCGAGAGGCCGATGACGAACGGCACTCCGGCCCCGATGATCGCCAGACAACCGACGAGCATCGTGCCGGCCGTCCAGGGCATCACCCGGGCGAGCCCGCCCATCTTCCGCATGTCGTTGGTGTGACAGGCGTGAATCACCGAGCCCGAGCAGAGAAAGAGGAGGCTCTTGAAGAAGGCGTGGGTCACGAGGTGGAAGAGGCCGGCCGACCAGCCCCCGACGCCCAGGGCCAGCATCATGTATCCCAGCTGACTGACCGTCGAATAGGCGAGCACCCGCTTGATGTCGTTGGCGACCAGCGCGATCGTGGCCGCGATGAACAGCGTGGCCGCACCGACATAGGCGATCACGAGCAGCACGTCGGGGGTGAGCACCGGATAGAACCTCCCCACCAGATAGACACCCGCCGCGACCATCGTCGCGGAGTGAACGAGGGCCGACACCGGCGTCGGACCCTCCATCGCATCCGGCAGCCAGACGAAGAGCGGAAACTGGGCGCTCTTGCCGACGCAGCCGCAGAAGATGCCGACCCCGGCGATGAACAGGAGCCAGCGGCCCATGCCCATGGCCCGCCAGTCGTCGATCCTGGCGTTGACCGCTGCTGCGGATGCGTCGGACCCAGCGGCGATCCGGGCGACCTCCTCGGCAGCGGCGAATCGAACCATCCCCGCCGGAACCTCGAGCGCGTGCCCCTTGGCCGCGGGCCGAACGAGGCTGAAGAGCCCCGGCCGGAGATCGGGCGAGCCGTCTGGATTCGTTCCGCGGGAGTCGGCGAAGTGCAGGGTGCCAAGCGCCCCCCAGAGGGCCATCAGTCCGATCAGCATCCCGAAGTCGCCGACCCGGTTGACGATGAACGCCTTGTTGGCGGCGGTCGAAGCCGATTTCCGCTCGTAATAGAACCCGATCAGGAACCAGGAGCAGATGCCGACCAGTTCCCAGAAGATGAAGACCATTGCCAGATTGCCCGCGATCACGATCCCGAGCATCGAGAAACAGAACAGCGAAAGGGCCTGAAAAAACCTGGGGAAACGCCCTGGTCGGTGCAGGTGACTGCCGTCTGTAAGGTGCACTTCGTGGTCGGTCACGTCGTGAAGTTCATCGTGCATGTAGCCCGATGCGTAGACATGGATGCATGTGGCGATGAAGGTGACGACGACGAACATCAGCACCGTCAGGGCGTCGATGTACCAGCCGATCGAGAGACGCAGGTTGCCCCCGCGATAGAGCGTGTACCAATCGCCCGCATAGGCGGCGGGCTCGGCCGAGTGGCCGGCAGCCTCGGCGCGATGCCCGACCGCAACCCCGGCCTGGGCGTGCCCTGCCGTGTGGTCCTGGGAATGGCCGGCGGCGGAGTCGGCCGCATGCCCCTCACCGTGGTGTGCCACTGCCCGCACCGGATGGGCTCCGATCCAGGTGCCGAGGGCGGTCAGCGAAAGCAGCAGCGAGGTGACGATCGCCGCCGTCGCCACCCAGGCGGCGTTGCGACCATGATGACCCATCCGCGGACCGAAAAAAAGGATCGCCACGAACGACACCAGGGGGGCCAGCCAGGCCAGCCCGAGAAGCGTCGGCAGTTGGGCGGAGATGTCCATGCGTGCGCAGTCTCTCAGCCCTTGAGGTCGTCGGCGCGATCAACGTCGACGGTTGCGTGGTTGTTGTAGAAGTTGAGCGTGATCGCCAGAGCCACGGCCGCTTCGGCCGCAGCCAGCAGGATCACGAACAGTGCGATCACCTGGCCGTCGAGGCCGAGCGATGTCGCCCCCTGCCCCTGCAGGTAGGGGGATGAAAAGGCGACGAAGTTGACGTTTGCGCCGTTGAGCACGAGTTCGATTCCCATCAGCACGCCGAGGGCGTTTCGCTTGATCGCCATGCAGACGATCCCTGCGGTAAACAGGATCGCTCCGACGACCAGGTAGTGCGTCACGCTGACCGGCGCCGAAATGAGTCCGGAGGCAAAAAGTCCGGTCGTCGTCGCCATGCCAATCATCGTCCACCTCCGGCAGCCAGGGCCGATGCCGAACCGGAACGGCCAGAGGCGTTCACAGAGGAGGCCAGATTCGCCCGCGATCGCGCGGCGGACTCAAGCCGGGCGGCATCCACGGGATCGACCGAGGCAGCCTCGTCGATCGCTCGAGGCGTGCGGCGGCGTTTGGCCCGGGCCAGATAGGCGGCGCCGACCAGCACCACGAGCAGGTGGATCGAGACGATCTCAAACGGCAGCAGATAGCCGCTGCGAACCGCCCCGGCCGCCGCCCCCGGCGGCGGATCATCGACCCGAACGCCGACGAGCGCCGTGCCGATCGGGGTCGCCGAGGGGGCGGCCACGCGGCCCGACGCCGGCCGCTGCCAGGCCTCGACAGAGCATGCGGCCTGCAGCAGCAACGCCAAGAGCGATGCGGCGACGATCCCCGCCAGCACCCGATCGCCTGCCGCGGTTTTCATCGAGACGAACGGCGACTGGGCGGTGAGCATGACGCCGAAGACGAGCAGCACGAGCGTGCCGCCCACGTAGATCATGAGTTGCATCGCCCCGATGAACTCGGCTCCTGCAAGGAAGAACAGCCCGGCCGTGGCGCCCAGGGAAAGCACCAGATAGAAGGCCATCCGGACCACGTTGTCGGACAGCACGACCGCCACGGCAAAGCCGCAGGCCAACGCCGCGAAGAGCGAAAACAGGAGCGAGTGGAAGTTGACGGCCGCCAACGGGATCATCATGGGGATCATGGCATCACCCTCGCGACCCGCTTGTCGGAGACCGAAGGGGCCGTGGCCCGCCCGCCGGGCCCATCGAGCCAGCCCTCGCGGATCTCGCCGGCCGGCCGCGTGAGACCGCGAACGAGGCCGCCGGGCAGGAGCAGCTGCCAAAGCATTGCCCCGGCGAACATCGCGGCCGCGATCGGCGTGCAGTACTTGAGGCAGGTGGTCATCACCTGATCGATCCGCAGACGGGGCAGCGTCCAGCGAATCCACATCATGATGAGCACGCCGAGCGTGGCCTTGAGCAGCAGGTTGCCGCAGCCGATGAGCCGCACGAGGTAGTGGGCGGTGTCGCCCGTGCCCTCGCTCAGCCCCAGCAGCCTGGCGACCGGTATCGGGCCGTTCCAGCCGCCGAGAAAGAGCACCGCGGCAAGGGCGCTGACGAGAAACATCGAGCCGTACTCGGCCATGAAAAAGAAGCTCCAGCGGAGCCCGGAATACTCCGTGTGGAATCCGGCCACGAGCTCGCTCTCCGCCTCGGCCAGATCGAAGGGGGCGCGATTGACGCTCGCCACGGCGCAGGTCACGTAGACCCAGAAGATCACGAACGTGAACGGGTCGTGGAACAGATACCAGTTGGTCAGCCAGCCGGCCTGCTTCTCGGCGATCGTGACCAGGTCCATCGTGCCTGCGAGCATCACCGGCACCACGACGCACATCCCGAGCGGAACCTCGTAGCTGACAACCTGGGCCGCCTCCCGCATGGCACCGAAGAGAGACCACTTCGATGCCGACGCATACCCGGCCAAAATCACCCCGAACACCTCGAGCCCGAGGACGGCCACGACGAAGAACACTCCGACATTGAGTCGTTGGCCGACGAAATCGAAGGCGAACGGCAGCGCGATGAACGCACAGAACGAGGCACAGAAACTGACGTAGGGAGCGATCCGGAAAAGCAGGCCGTCCGCCCCGTCCGGCATCAGGTCTTCCTTGGCCAGCAGTTTGATGCCATCCGCCAGCGACTGAAGCCAGCCAAACCGGCCGCCCGTCCGGGTTGGTCCCAGCCGGTCCTGGATCCGCGCAGCGATCTTCCGCTCGGCCCAGATGAAGACGAGGGCTCCGCCGGCGATCACGTTGAGGATCAGGAAGGCGGCAAGCCCAGCCATGATCGTCCACGCCAGCCAGGCGGGCAGACCGACGGAGTTGATGAGAAATTCAGCCATGCGGGTCGATATTTCCGGTCGAAACACGACTTCGTGAAATTTCGCACGAAGTGTGCATCAAGCCGGGGCAATTCACAAGTCCCGCAGGCGACTTCAGGGAAAACATCGGCTCCGTGCCGAGTTTTGCTCGGCCGCCGCCCGATGGCGGGGAGGCGTCGCCCAGGGCATTCAAACCGCGGCTGGAATCGGCCGTCCGAGGCCCTAGCGGTCGATCTCGCCCATGACGATGTCGAGGCTGCCCACGATCGCAGGGACGTCGGCGATCAGGCAGCCCCTGCAGAGTTCGTGTACGACCGACAGATTGCTGAAGGAACTCGACCGTGCGCGGGCCCGCCACGGAATCGGCGAACCATCCCCGACGAGGTAGAAGCCCATCTGTCCCTTGGGGCACTCCGTTTCCAGGTAGGCGTCGCCAACCGGGATTTTCTCGGCCAGTTTGAGGGGTTCGCCGAGCGGCCCCTTGCAGGCCGCGTAGCGGTCCATCGCCTGGCGCACGAGATCCATCGACTGGACGACCTCGAGCATCCGCACGAAGAATCGATGCCAGCAGTCGCCCAGAACCGCGTCCGAGGGCACCGCGGGATAGCTGTGGTCCCTCGGATAGTGACCGTCCTTCTGCACGGCCACCTCGAAGGCGTAGCCGTCGTACATCGCCGTGTAGATGCTCTCGCCGTCACGTCGCAGATCCTGATCGACACCGCTGCCCCGCAGCACGGGGCCCGAGCATCCGTAATCGATCGCCATCTCCGGAGAGAGCACGCCGATGCCGGCGGTCCGCTTGACGAAGATCGCGTTCGTCGTCAGCAGTGAGTGGTACTCCTGAATCACGGGCTCGAACTGATCGAGGAACGCCTCGCACTTTGCCAGCCAGCCCGGTGGAAGATCGGCCGTCAGCCCGCCGACGGTGATGTAGCTGTAGGTGAGCCTTGCCCCACAGGCCTCCTCGAAGAGGTCGAGGATCTTCTCGCGTTCGCGAAACGCGTAGAGAAAGGGGCTGAAGGTGCCGAGGTCCAGCCCGTAGGCGCCCATACCGACCAGATGGCTTGCGATCCGGCCGAACTCGGCGATCAGCACCCGGAGGTGACGGGCCTTCTCGCTCACCTCGTGCTTCATCAACTTTTCGACCGCCAGAGCCCAGCCGAGGTTCATGTTCATCGCCGCCAGATAGTCCATCCGGTCGGTGTAGGGAATCCACTGACGGGCGGCGAGGTTCTCGCCGATCTTCTCCGCGCAGCGGTGCAGGTAGCCGATGTGCGGTTCGACCTGCGAGACGATCTCGCCGTCGGTCCGGAGCACCAGCCGGAGCACGCCATGGGTGCTCGGATGCTGCGGACCCATGTTGACGAGCATCTCGTCGGTGCGGACGTCGAATTCAATGATCCGCGGATCGTCGTCGAGAATCTGTGCCATCTGGGGTGACCTTGTGTTGCGGCGTTGTGGCGCCGGGGCTTCGGACTCGGATTCCTGGCAGCGGCGGGAAATACCTCTCCTGCCCGCGGGCGATCGCACCCCGGGCTAGCGTCCTCTGATGCCGTGGTATTCCAGCGGCATCTCGTAATCCTTGCGGAGCGGATAGCCCTCCCAGTCTTCGGGGCAGAGGATCCGCCGCAGGTCCGGGTGCCCGGTGAACTCGATGCCGGACATGTCGAACACTTCCCGCTCGTGCCAGTCTGCGGTTCGCCAGACCCCGGCCACGCTGGCGATCTGCGGCAGCCGCCCCGGCTGGTCGTCCTTCCAGCGCGGCAGTTTCGTCTTGATCACGAGGCTCACCCGGGATGCCGTGCTCCAGAGGTGGTAGACGAGTTCGAGGTGCGGTTTCCAGGAAACCTTGGCGGCCTTCTTCTGATCGGGCTCGAACCAGTCGACCGCGGTGATGCACTGCAGGGAATCAAACCGCGACTCGGCCGATTCCTTGAGCCAGCGGCAGACCTCGAGCAGACGATCCGGCGCGACCTCGATCCAGGGATCGATCGCGTCGAGTTTCGTGGCCACGACGACGCCCGGCAGGGCGGCCTCGAGCCGATCGAGAAATCCAGGGCCTCTCATCCTCGAACCTCCATCCTCGAACCCTGCAAACCGGCAGGGGCGCCGCGTTCGGCAGACACCGCCCGCACCCAGTCCAGGTCACCCCGGTTCCAGACATAGGCGAAACCGACCAGAAGAATGGCGAAAAATGCGGCCATGTCGCAGGCCGCCGTCCGGGCGAGCAATGTTCCCGCCCTGGCCACGGCATGCTGGCCGCGGGCCTGGGCCTCTGTCATCGTGCCACGACCGGCATCGATTGCCCGGGTCTCCGACTCCGTCAGGGAAAACGCCGGCACCGCTGGATTGGAAACCCCGAGTTCCCGCATCAGGCCCGCCGCCGCGGGCGACAGCGTCTGCCCATCGGCGGCGACGGTGACGAGCGCCGGATCGGCCATCTGCACCGCCTTGCCGAAGACGGTGGCCCAGGGAAAGAAGAGGGCGACCTCGACGTCGAAGATGATGAACAGCAGGGCGACGACGTAAAACCGCAAATCGAACTGCACGAAGCTCGAGCCGATCGCCGGTTCGCCGCACTCATAGACCTCGAGTTTCTCGGTATTTGGAACGCGAGGCCTGACGAGCCAGCCCACCAGCAGGTTGACGCAGAGGAAGGCCGCGCCGAGGGCCACGAAGAGGGCGATGTAGCCAGCGATGAGAACGGGATCCATTGAAAACCTGCGATGATCCTGGGATTGATGATTCTGGCGGGCTCTTCGAGTCTGCTTAAGAGCGAACATCCCCGAAGTCGACGAGACCTCTGAAATCGGCATGCTGAAGCGACGGGGAACCGAAGGCCGCCTCCCTCTGGCAACCCATCTTCGGCATGCGGACCGGTGGCTGCGTTGCCTGGCCTGACCGGTCAGGCGTTCCCTCGAACCCGGAAAGCCTCGGGAGACTCATTGGTTCGGGCCGCCGTGCACGGGTTCGACGATCACCTTCGCCGCCGCGACCGCCGTGGGGTTGATCGTGGACCTGCCCCAGGCGACATCGACTGGAAGACGGGCAAAGTCGACGATCGTTCCGTCCCGGCTGTAGCAGCTCAGGTCGAGCGTGGATCCCATGAAAATGCAGTCCACTGGGCAGGGCTCGACGCAGAGCGCGCAGAACATGCACTTCGAATAGTCGATCGTGAAGCCGCTGACCCGAAAACCCTTGCCGTTGGTCACCCGCTCCTTGCCGATGTAGATGCAGTCGACGGGGCAGGCCTTCGAGCACTGGTCGCAGGCGATGCAGGTGGTGAGGTCGTAGCGATGGAAGCCGCGGTAGCGTGCGGCCACGGGCGCCGGCAGTTCCGGATACTCGAAGTGCTCGGTAAAGGTCCGACGGTTCGGATCGTATGTGCTGGTGAAGACCTTCAGCGTGACGAGCATCCCCTCGAGCACGGTGCCCACGGCCGAGAACAGATTGCGAAACCACTCTTTCATCGTGCTCGAATCTCAGGCCAGGTCGTACTCATGCTCGATCTTCGGTCGTCCGGCGAGAGTATAGATGTCGGACAGCAGCCAACAAGCCGCCGATCGTTTCCCGCCCCACGAATGCAGGCCACGCCCGGCGGATCGCCGCCGGAAAGTGTCCCCTGCGTGGCAGGTCGGAAAACCACTCCGGGCGACGGTTTCAAACGTCGCCGACGGACCGCCCGAACCAGCCCGGCCGCGAAGGTCTGAAGCCGCTGAAACCGACTAAAAAACAGCATCCTGCCTCCGGCGACCGGGGAAAGGACGCGAAAACCGACGCATCACCCCCCCGGTTTGCCCCCGCCGGACTGGTCGCCCAGATGGCCGAAATTGCTTGACGGCTCTCCGGAAACCTTTACAGTAAAGAGGTTTGGGTCGATCGCGCCAGGCGACCGACCTCCGCAGCCAAGGATCGGTTCATGCTCGTGCTCTCCCGAAAAAAAGACGAAAGCATCGTCATCAACAACGACATCACGATCGTTGTCGTGGAGATTCGTGGCGACAAGGTTCGGCTTGGCATCGAGGCGCCGAAGGAAGTTCCCGTTCACAGGCGTGAGGTCTTCGAGGCGATTGCCCGGGGCGAGCCGATCGAGGCGTCCCTGCCGGTGAAGTTCACGAACGCCGGGTCTGAACAGGCCGCGTCCGAGGTGGAGGGGGCGGAGTCGAGCGAGCATGCTGCGCCCGCAGAGGAACAGTGCCGGAACGAGCGGCTCGGCTGACTCATGGCGGTTCTGGAAGCCCGAACCGGGCTGACCAGCGACACTGTTCACCGTGGCGATCCGTCCTGTCATGCCGTCCTCCCCATTCCAAGCGTCCGGGTTCTTGGGTAAATTCTGAGGCAGGTTTTCGATGGCCCCATCGTCTAGCGGTTAGGACACGGCCCTTTCAAGGCTGTAACCGGGGTTCGATTCCCCGTGGGGTCACTGTTGAGACACTCAAATCCGGCGGCTGCGACCGCGGAATCTCCAATGCCTGACGGTCTCTACGACGCAGTGCTCCTCGTGTCGTTTGGCGGGCCCGACGGGCCGGATGACGTCATGCCCTTTCTGGAGAACGTTCTCCGGGGTCGCAACGTGCCCCGCGAGCGGATGCTCGAGGTGGCGGAGCACTATCACCACTTCGGTGGCAAGAGTCCGATCAACGAGCAGAATCTCGCGTTGCTCGCGGCATTACGGGAAGAACTCGATCTCCGCGGCCCCCATCTGCCGGTCTACTGGGGAAACCGCAACTGGCACCCCCTGCTCACCGACACTCTTCGGCAGATGGCCGACGATGGGGTGCGGCGGGCTGTCGCATTCGTGACGAGTGCCTACAGCAGCTACTCGGGATGCCGACAGTATCGGGAAAACATCGCCTCGGCCGCGGCCCCCCTCGGGGAGCGGGCACCGCAGGTCGACAAGATCCGTGTGTTTTTCAATCATCCCGGGTTCGTCGAGCCGATGGCAGAACGGGTTCGGCAGGCCCTTGAACGCCTCGGGGTCAGGCCGATCCCAGGGGATGGGGCATCTGCACCTGCGGCAGGTACGATGGTCCTCTTCACCGCCCACAGCATCCCCACATCCATGGCCGACGGCTGCCGGTATGTCGCGCAGCTGACGGAGGCCTCGCGACTTGTCGCCGAGCATGCCGGAGCCCCGGCCTGGCGGCTCGTGTTCCAGAGTCGGAGCGGGCCGCCGACCCAGCCCTGGCTCGAGCCCGATGTTTGCGACGCGATCCGCGAACTGCATGCGAATGGCGTGCGACAACTGGTGATCACTCCGATCGGTTTCATCTCCGACCACATGGAGGTGCTCTACGATCTCGACACCGAGGCGGCCGATCTCTGCCGCGAACTCGGGATCGAGATGGTGCGGGCCGACACGGTGGGCACCGCCCCGCCGTTCGTCGCCATGATCCGCGACCTGATCGCCGAAAGGCACTTCGGCTGGCCGGATCGGGTCGCCATCGGCAGCCTTCCCGCAAGCCACGACGTCTGTCCGCTGGATTGCTGCCCCGCGCCGGCGATGCGGCGACCATGACCGATTCAGACCGCGGGGGAGGAAACGGCACACAGCCCCGGGAAACCGTGGCGCTCGTGCACGGGTATCTCGCCAATCGGTTCATGCTCGCACCGCTCGGGGCCAGACTCCGAACGCACGGATACCGGACGAGTCCGTGGGGCTACTGGAACATCCGCTGCTCGGTGCTCGACCATGCGGACCGGTTTCGCCGCCGGCTGGCCCAACTCGATGCCGATCCGACGATCGGGCGACTGCATCTCGTGACGCACAGCATGGGCGGCATCATCGCGAGGGCAGCTCTCGACGGCTACCGGCCCGCCAAACTCGGCCGGCTCGTGATGCTCGCCCCGCCCAACCGCGGCTCCTTCGTGGCCACCGCCGCCGCGGCCAGTTTCGGACGGTTTCTGCGGCCCGTGGCCGAACTCTCCACAGCCCCCGACAGCCTCGTCAATTCCCTTCCCATGCCGACCGATGTCGAGATCGGCGTGATCGCCGCCGAATGGGATGCGCTCGTCTCGCAGGAGAGCACCAAGCCCGCCGTGCCCCATGCCCACTGCACGGTGCCGACCTTCCACTCCGGGCTGCTGTTTCGCAAGGATGCAGCTGCCCTGGTCGTGGCCTTCCTGCGGCACGGCCAATTCCCGGACGAAGCCCGAGGGGGATCGGAAGGCAGTCATCCCGCGGAACGGCGACTCGCCCCGCAGGTCAAATAGCTGTCGATGGGAAAAGTCGTCCCTGACCTTTTTCCACTTGGCCGACCGGTGAAAAAGTCGAGGTTTTCACGGTCGGCGGCCGCCGCCTCCTGCGGGTGGCAGACTTGTTCCACGGCCTGTTAGGCCGCGCCGGCAGGTTCAGGCTGAAGAGCGGCGACGCCCACGTAGGACTGTCTCACCTTGAGACATGTCTGTCGGAAGGGCTCGGGACGGCTCACTCCCTGCAGACGGAGCGTCTCGATCTGACCACGGCGGAACACCAGATCGCCGCAGTCATACCACTCCTGGCCGGGCTGGACCACGATATCGACGGCATCGAAACGATCGAGATCGACATAGTGCTCGACCTTGGGACTGATGCCTCGCTCCACGATCACACGACGGTTTGTCAGCCGGTAGCGTCGAAAGGCCCAGGGCAACCGCATCGAGAGATAGAGCATCAGACCGAGCGGAATCGTCGCCAGCAGCATCAGCCGACCGACCGAAATCGGGCCGAATCCACTCGTGATCCTGTAGAGGCGGCCCAGGGCCTGGCCAAGGGAGGTCGATCCCACGGAAGGCCAGACCGTCATCACCGTGGCCTCGGCCACGGACGGGGGCACAACGCCCGAGATCATCTGTTTGTTCATGCGGGCCAACCCTGTTTGGAGGTCCTTCCGCCCAAGATCGTACCGTGGCAATCCGTCCGCGAAAGGGGCGGCCATTCCCAACCTGATTCCGAACCGGTCGGAATGGCCGGCTGACGGGAATTCGGCGGGGAAAATTCGGCCCGCGCATAAAAAAACCCGCTGGGGCTCGGCCGAGCCCCAGCGGGTACATGTTCCATGACAATCTGGCAGTTTGCCGACGCGACGGTCACCCGTCATCGGCAGATCTCTTTAGGTGCCTCCACCATCGGACTGTGACATCCGACAGTGGCACGATCATGTCTCCACAATTCTTTGATCCGACTGGCTTTCCGAACGGAGACGGTGCGAGCACCGTGTCCGAACGTTCCACCAGAAGGCTGCCTTGACGCACCCGAAGATGCGTCGCGGCGGTTTCCTTTAGAAAGGAGGTGATCCAGCCGCAGGTTCCCCTACGGCTACCTTGTTACGACTTAGTCCCAATCGCAGAGTTCATCTTAGGCGCCTGGCTCCTT
>Ga0209598_10000049_pt1 | contig 84942 bp, 59 predicted proteins | sample M_140807_EF_Meta_FD_187317 | JGI IMG/M metagenome (GOLD analysis project Ga0209598, IMG submission 187317) | Freshwater microbial communities from Lake Montjoie, Canada to study carbon cycling - M_140807_EF_MetaG (SPAdes) (version 2) | ecosystem: Environmental > Aquatic > Freshwater > Lake... | reverse complement strand
TTTCGGTCGCGGCAAACGGGGGCGTGCGGGTGATCACGCCGGAGGTGTCGCTGGCGGGGTTCGAGATCATGTTCGTGACGCTGGCCGAGGCCTGGGCGGGTTTGGATGTGCCGCTCGACTCGGCCGATTCGCCGAGGCTGAGAGCCAGCCCGACAAACGCCTGGTCGCTGCGGCGGAGGCTGGCGTTGTTGATCTCCTGGAAGCCGCCGAGCTGGGCCCGCAGCTGCTCCTCGTATTCGGCGCGGTGGCGGGTGAGGCGGCTTTGGCCCCAGATGTCCGGATGCTTGGCCACGATCGAGCCGTAGGTGTCGATGTGGTGCTCGAGCCAGTCGATCTCGGCGGCGAGCCGTTCGACCTGGTCGTCGGGGCAGCTGGCCGGCTTTTCGCGGTGCAGGGCCCGGACGGGGGCGGTGAGGCCGTGGATGATGGCGCTGAAGTCGCCGGCGGTGGCGGAGGCGGCCGGGAGGAGCAGGCCGGCCGCGGCGACGATGGCGGCCCGTGTGGGGATCGTGAGACGGCGGAATCGCATCGGTTGCAGAGCCTCCGCGGTGTGACTACCCTTCCACTCCTGTGGGGGCACCACTTGGAGGGTGGCTCTCCAATCGTCAGGGGAGGGCAAATCCGCCCAATCAGGTGTGTCAGGGGCGGGTTTTCTTGCCCATGTTCCATGTCTTGAACCGGTTCGGCGTGGCTTGGGAGAGCGAGCCGGGGCGAGGGGGGTGCGCGGGGCCCTGAGTCGATCCGCGAGGGGGGGGCGAGATGAGCCGTCGATCGATCCAGTGCATCGTGCCGCCGTACATGCTCGATCGGCTGTGTCATTCGCCCGATCCGGCGGTGCGGGAGCGGGCGATCGCGGGGCTGTCGGGCGCGGCGGCGGTGCGGGCGGTGCGGGCGTTCGCCCAGAACATGCCTGGCATGATGGCCGTGCCGTCACCCGCAGCCACGAAGCACCGGCTCGTGTACGACGCGAAGAAGCGCGACCAGCTGCCCGGAAAGCTCGTGCGGAGCGAGGGCGACAAGAAATCAGCCGACGTGGCGGTGAACGAGGCCTACGACTTCTCGGGCGACACCTACGACTTTTACCGGGAGCTTTTTGGCCGCAACTCGCTCGACGACGCCGGCATGACGCTCGTATCGAGCGTGCACGTGGGGGAGCCGGACGGCTCCGGCACCTACCAGCCGATGGAAAACGCCTTCTGGGATGGCGGGCAGATGGCGTATGGGGATGGCGACGGCCGCGTCTTCCAGCGGTTCACGCGGTCGCTCGACGTGGTGGCCCACGAGCTCACGCATGGCGTGCAGTCGTTCACGAGCAACCTGGTCTATCGGGGGCAGTCGGGGGCGCTCAACGAGCACTTTTCGGACGTCTTCGGGATCCTGGTGCGGCAGTGGCGGCGGGACGAATCCGCGGAGAAGGCCGACTGGCTGATCGGCACGGACGTGCTCGTGCCGGCGAAGACGCGGCGGGGGATCCGCGACATGCTGCATCCGGGGACGGCGTATGCGAACGACCCTGACCTCGGGAGCGATCCGCAGCCGGATCACATGAAGCGGCTCTACACGGGCGCGGCCGACAATGGCGGCGTGCACCTCAACTCCGGCATCCCGAATCGGGCGTTCGCACTCGCGGCCGTGGCACTTGGCGGGCATGCGTGGGACGTGGCGGGGCGGATCTGGTTCGAGGCGATGCTGCAGCTCTCGCGGACGAGCGTGTTTGCCGACATGGCGGCGATCACGGTGCAGATCGCGGGAGATGCGTCGCGGTTTGGCAAAGACGCGAAACGAATCGTCCGCGACGCGTGGAAGAAGGTGGGGCTGTAGGGGCGGGCGTCACGTCTGTTCGTTGGGAATTCCGTTCGCGGCCCAAGCCTTCGCCCGTGCGATCATGGCGGGCAGGAGTTCGGGCCAATCATGCAGCGCGGCCGGATCAAAATCGGCACCATTGGGCCACACGAGCGTGTGCACCTCGGGGTCGAGCCGCACCTGCCGAAACACTTTTTCATCACGAAGTGGTCCGTAGATCGCACCCGCAAGGACGGGCTCGAAGTCGATCTCCCGAATCATGCCATCGCGGAAGGCGACCCGCAGGCGATACTGACCGACCACCTCGAAGTCCGTGACTCGATGCAGCGAATGAATCATGAGGCTTCCTACTGCAGTGGCTCTATTGGCAGAGGCTCGTTGCCGGCTTGGAGTTGATCCCAGGCGGCGACGAGTTCATGTTGATGCAACTCGGCCCATGCTTCTACCAGTTTACCTTGTCGGCGAGGAAGGCTCCCGACGAGCAATTCGATTGGGTCCAGCCCGAAAGCCGCCTGATCGTCGCCGTAATAAGCGTGAAAGTGCGGCATGTGATGCGGGCCTACTTCTGAATACATGCGGATGATGATCCCGTAAAACCGGCTGAGTTCAGGCATGGCTACCGCCGGACCCAAGCATTGCGATCCTCTCGATGGTGGGAGTTGGTAAGCACGCCCCGCAATCACTCAGCCAATGAGTGTACGCACGTACACTTTAGAGTCTAGGGGCTGCGAAGGGATTTGGTCTCCTTGCGCTACGGGGCGGATCTGGTACGAGGCGATGCTGCAGCTTTCGCGGACGAGCGCGTTCGCCGACATGGCGGCGATGACGGTGCAGATCGCGGGGGATGCGGATCGCTTTGGGAAGGACGCGAAACGAATCGTCCGCGACGCGTGGAAGAAGGCTGGGCTGTAGGGGCGGGGCGCCGGTCAGGCTGCGTCGACGACCTGATAGACCTTGCCCCGGGCCTTGAGCCATGTGACATCGCCGGCGATAGCGTGGTCGTGCACGTCCTTGAGGAAGTCGATGGTTTCTGCCTCGTAGCAGGGCTCACTTGGATCATCGACTGGGATGACCTGCTCAACTTCGACAGCGACGACGAACCGATCAGTCTGAACGAGTCGGGTGTGCTTCACTCTCTTGCCGGGGATTCTCATGGCTCGGTATCCATCGACTGGGAGTCGTGTTGAACGAGATAAACCGTTACGAGCTTGGTGACGCCGGATGTACGAAGAAGACTCCACACAGCCTTGCACGATGTTCCGTCTGGCAACGCGATGCGAAACTCTGCGACGGGATGGGGGCGGGAGGTGCGTCGCTCCGTCATCGAGGGGCCTCCTCCATGCCGGCGACGATCTGACACTCCACGATACCGCGATCGGCAAGCCGCTCTGCTGCATGCTCGCCGATAACGTAGCGGTTCGCGAGCACAAGCTGGCGAATTTCGTCAGAAAGACGAGCCATGGTCCGCCCCAAGAAAACGTGTACATGCGTACACTATCAGAGAGTCTCGCACTTGTCGATCGGGCTGCCGGCGGGCGTGGTGCCGGCGAAGACGTGGCGGGGCGGATCTGGTACGAGGCGCTGCTGCAGCTCTCGCGGACGAGCGTGTTTGCCGACATGGCGGCGATCACGGTGCAGATCGCGGGAGGTGCGGGCGGCTTTGGGAAGGACGCGAAAAAAATAGTCCGCGACGCGTGGAAGAAGGCGGCGCTGTAGGCCGTGCGCGTAAGCTCAGCCCGGGCGACGGGGTGGGCGGATTTCGGCGATATCCGGAGGAAGCTCCGCGTCGCCTGCACCACGGCCGACGGAGATCATCCAGCGGCCGGAGTCTGGACCGCAGGTCCACTGGCCCCACATGCGGCCCTCGCCGTCGTACTGGCCCTCGTACCGTACGACGTGCTTGCCGAGATACGTCTTGCGGATGCAGACGCCGCCGCCGGGTGCAATCTCACCGTCGAGCGTAAATCGACCGACAACATCAGCCCCGGAGCCGGCGAGGCCAGAGCGACCAAACGCGATCTGCAGCGGATCCATCGGCTTGCGGCCGAACCTCCGCTGCTCCCACCAGCCTGTGCACTCGATTGCCCGAGGATTGCAGCCAGGTCTTGAGGGCATTTAATTAAAATTGCCCTCAGATACTGGCGTGCTGTAATTAAAAGCGGTACCCATTATGGTACGAGTGGCGCCTCCACTGCTAGCACTGACCGTGTTCGGTGTGAGCAGATGGCAGTACGTGCTGGAATCAATCGAGTCCTTCAAGAAAATCACGTGTCCATCGCAAAACGCCATCAATACGCCTCCCGGGTGGTTAGAGTTAGGCCGGCCCCAACACCCGTCGTTCGCGCCATTTGAACTATTGATCATCGGGGCATTACCAGCCGTTGGGTTCGAAGTCGTGGGCGCATCTTGCGGAAGTCCAAAAACCGGGATTGGAGAAGCAAGCTGATAAGAACTCGTACCCCAACTCCTGTTAGGGGCATAGGAGTTAATGGCGCTCGCGCCGCTCGCGAAGGCTATCGGAGCGACATCGTAGTATGCTTGTGGAGAATAAGTCGTCTTGTCTTTTTCAGCAAACAATGCCGTCATCGAGGTGCCGTCGCCTGAACTGATTGCATCAAGGTTTTGTCGCATGCCAGAGTACCCACCATTTACGCCAATGTTGTCGAGCATAACGCTGTCATTTTTAGATTGTGTGTTTTCCCATACGCCTATGCCCATGTTGCCCGCATAGGCGATTGAAGGCGCGTTCGCGTTGTCGGAAGGGGCGGTTGGGCAGGAAAACACTTCAAGGTACGGCGCTGCGGCCGAGATTACACCATCGGTTGAGGCATTAGGCGTGGAGGCAGTTGCCGTTTCCCACAATTTGTAGATATCGCGCCGCTCCAAGTTCGGAAGGATCATAACGGGCCACGAAACAGCGCCGCGTGCGATGTTGTTGTTGTAAACGTAAGTACCCGTAACGCTGGGGTTGGGATGGTAATTACGCCATCCTGGGATGGCGCCTTTAGCGCCATCAAAAGCGATTACCGCCTTCCCGAGTTGGCTCAGGTTGTTCATGCATGTATTTCGACGCCCCGCCTCTCGGGCGCTCTGGACTGCCGGCAGTAGCAGGCCCATCAGCGTGCCGATGATGGCGATGACGACGAGAAGCTCGACGAGCGTAAAACCCGAACGGCGTGACGTGGCATGCATGGAAAACAGAGTCGCTTTCTGGCGAGAGTGAAGGCCTAGCGTCGGAAGTGAAGGGCCGTCGAACGACTGCCCCGTCCCCGACTGGATTATCGACGGCAGCGGCAGGGTTGTCCAGCGAAGGACCCCGGACAAAGGCAGGATTTCGGCGATTTTCGCGGGCGAGGTCAAGCATTCGTGGATGGGGGGAGCATTAGTGCGGCACGAAGGTGTGGCGAACGGTCACCTGTCGGATCTGTCGGCTAGTCGGTTCGAACGTGCGAATCCTGACTTCCATGCCGCGCAGCGTTACTGGATATGGCGGAGACGTCTCCGCTTCCAGCGAGTCGTCGATCACGCCGTCGCTGTTGTCGTCAATGCCGTTGGTGCCTTCATCTGCAGTGCCGTCGCCATCATCGTCGACACCGTTGGACTCGTAGTGTGTCGACCAGGTGTCGTAGATCAGCGGCAATGTCCGGCTGTTGGGGGTGTTGCTGACTCGCATGCCGGAAGACCCGAGAGCGGTGTTTCCGCTAGGCGGAAACGAACCGCCAAAGCTGGTGACAGTGACCCCTGCCCAGCCGAGGTCGACGTATGCGCCGATCGCCCCGGTATTCGAAGCAGCACTCCACCCAGGATCGCCGGGAGTCGTCGCTACGCCCGTCGCTGCGGAGGTGCGGATGGGAGCCCGCGGGTCAAACACGCGAACATCAAACGAGATGACGTTTGTCAGAACAACATCCTCCCCGCTGCGACCGCCACTGAGCGGGGCGAGGTTGGAAAGAGTGTTGTTGTAGGGAAATCGGCTTGCAGTGGGAGGGCCGACTGTGTCGTGCCACGCGCGAAACTCCCGCCGACTCAGGTCACTCAAGGAATTGGGTCGCACAACCGACCCGTCTGGACGCAACGAAAGATCGTAGTCATACAAAGCAGCTGGAAGGGAGGCGGTGATCGCATTGTTGACGTTACTGAACCCACCGGCATATGGATATTCGGTAACCAGCAGTTGTCGGCGATACAACGTGTACAACGTCGACCCCGCTGCAACCTGGAACGCGGATGGGGACGCCCGGCAAAACCAAACGACTTCAGCCACGTTCGACTCAATCGATTCCACAACGCCGGCCGCCGGCGTAAAACGGCCGACGAATGGCTGATCCATGCTTCGCGTGGTGAACATCAGCACATCATCGCAGTCGCCGGTAAGTTGCGTAAAACCAGCCGCCGCATCAGTCGCCGTGCCCTCAATAATTTCCAGGTAGCCGGCGTCGGAATCAGCGGCTACGGGCGGGAGCGGCTTTACCGTTATGCCGGCCAGATCGCGACGCAGCATATTGGCGACGGAACGGACGTCGGCCGACATCTTGATCGTGTCGCGGCTGCCGTTGAGCGTATTGGCCACCAAACCAAACAGCTGTGCGACGATTCCCATGACGATCAGCGTCATCGCGGTCGCAACCATCATTTCGACGAGCGTCATGCCCGCTCGACCCGCGAAGCGGGCGGTTGCGATCCGCTGAGGCAAGGAGGTCATTGGATGATCCTCCTGAGCAAGACTGCGTCCAAGACGTTGTGGTTCTTTCCGAGTTCATACCCGACAGGAATCGACCGGTCGAAGATGTAAAAGGCCCGGTTGCGGATAGTTGGGGTAATTTCGTTGCCGCCCGCGCCGGCTGCGTCGAAATAACCTATCGTGACCCAGATGCCAAAAACATTCGACCGAACGGTTGTGTTGTTCATGAGCCGCGACATGGTCTGATAGCGGAAGTAAGCGTGGCGGTTGGTGTCACGGTAGTCGTTTGTATCGATAATGCCATTTCCATTGACATCCTCGGCGGGATCGAGCTTGCCGTTACCGTTGGTGTCTTCGCCCGCGTCAAGCACGCCGTTGCCATTCGCGTCCTCCGCGGGGTCGAGGCTGCCGTTATTGTTTCGGTCTTCGTTCAGGAAAGTGTCGAGATACCCGCCGGTGCGGGCGGGCGACGGGCGGCTGGACTTGCCGAGCGAGGGCATTGTTTGCATGAACGACAGCAACGATCCGACGGGCTGATTTATCGAGGTCCCAGATGTGGCGACAAAGAAGTCCTGGGTCCATTGGGGCAGCAACTCGGCTGCTGTGGGCGGCGTAGGCACGTCGTTGCGATCGGCGACTTCCCCAAAAAGACCACGCCACGTCCGCTTGTCGCCGATGGTATTGATATTGATACGGCCGGGCTCACGAAAGTCGGACAGTTGGTTGACCGGCAAGACATCCAGCCCGAGTGCAGTCAGGGCGGCGGCATTAGCAGTGCCCGTGGGCGAAGTCCGATAAACGCCGGCAAATGGTGATGGCACATGCAAAAAGTGCCACAGCGTACGACTGCTGGCGTTCGTCGTCGCAGTGCGTCCAGCCAATGCGTCCCACGGCGCTAGCGGGGTCGCGTTCTCAAAAAAGCCCGGCAGATGAAAGAAGGGTCGGGGATTCCCGATGCCCGTCGTGTGACGTCTCATGAGGGAAAACGGGGAAGCAGCAGGAACACAGCCGAGTTCCGCCGCGGACACAAACGGCCGATTGGCCCAGAACATCCAGGCGTACGGATAGGTGCGCGGTGGTGTTGCTGTTGCGTCGTAGAAACGCTCGGGTGCAAATCCGAGTGAGTAACTCGTACCCGGCGTTGTTGCAGTACCGCTTGTTACCGTGATTATTGATGGCCCATTAGCGCTCGCGAGGAGTGCCGGAACCGTCGGTCTGCCAGATTTGGAAGCACTACGAAAACTATCGGCGTCATCTGCATCGACGGAATTCGTTGCAGCCTTAACCGCGCTGCTCCAAATGTCGTGCGCGGGCTTCACCGGCAGCGTCGCAATTTGGGAGATCTTGCCGCCGCGATCCGTAGAAGCTGGCTTATTTGTATTCCCCTCGCCATACCAGTTTTGACTCGTAGCGAGATAAGGCAGCGTGCCGCCTGTGTTTCCCGGTTCGTCTTTGTTCACACCGGAATCGTTTGTGTTTACCACTGTCAAATCGACAGTCATAGAGTCGATGGTTACATATGGATTTGTAGTCGAATTGAAGGCGGCTGATGGGTTGGCAAGTCGCTGGAGATGGACTACGGCAAAATTGTCATGCGTGCCATTGAACATCAGCAACGGGTTGCCGGCACCGTCGAGAAATGGCGTGCTCGTGATGGAGGCGATCGCGGCGAAAGACGCGGTGGCGTCCAACGGCGAGTCGCTGGGGGTCGACCATGAGCCTACGTTGGAATTGCTGCTATTGGGGGCCGTGAAACTGTTGCCAAGCGAGACGTGTTGCATGAGTGCGTCGTATGGATCATTGCCACAAAGTGGCTCGGATATTGTCGCTGGCTGCCCGTTAGGTCCCTTGATCACTCGCGTGTTCTTGGCGGCAGTTCCCGTGGTCAGTGGATTGAAAGGCGCATCCGTGCCAACGACGACGTAGGCGGACTGAGATGGGTTGGGGCCACCGGGCACTTGCTGCCAGAACACGGTGTTTGGTGGAGTAGAGTTTTGAACCGGAGTGGTTGGTTGCACAAAGTAGAAAGCGCGATCAATTACCGCAGACGAGCCCGGACGCGAAGGGTCGAGAATCGACTGGGTCGGGTTACCGGACGCTGGTACTACCGGGTCGGTGCCAAACGAGTTAGCGCCCCGTACCGTGACTAGACGCCACACGGGATCAGAGGATGGCGTCACCTTTTCCAACGCTACGGTGCTGGCTTGGCTTGCGGGTGTGGTGGCGACCAAATCGATCGTTCCGTTCCCATTGGTGTCCTCGGTGTCGTTGAGTTCGCCATCACCGTTAAGATCCTCTCCACCATCAAGAATGCCGTTGCTGTTGACATCCTCGCTGGGATCGAGCGTGCTGTTGCAGTTCAGATCTTCGGAGATGACAAGGTCGATCGTGTTATTTCCATTAAGGTCTTCTCCGGCATCCAAAACACCGTTGCCATTTTTATCTTCCGTAGCAACGAGATCGGGCGAGATGGCATCAGCGCGAAATGCTTCAGCGATTTTCTTACTTGCCACCGGCGAGGAGCACTTTCTTGTTGTTCCGGATCCTGAAACGTATTCGCGGGCCGACGAGCCCCAAGGACTGTAAAGCTCCACGAAAACGGCGCCTTGTGGTCTACGTTTCTGGTCGTAGTGTTGATCGCGGCTGGCAAGTGGCTGGGGCATTGGATTCGACGGATCGTATTCCACGAGCCCACCGGGCGTTTTGAGATCCGATGTGCGGCGGTCGTGCCACGCCCATGTCTCGGTGATGATCACCTCCGGCCGCTCGCAGCCCCACACATAGTTGTTCGTCCCAGGGCTCCACGTTGTGCTCGTCGGCGAGAAGTTCGGGTCGTAAGAAAACTTCGTCATCACGGAATCGGCGTCACGGAAATCGACAATGTTGATCGAGTATTGGGCAAGTTGCTCTGCGACGGACGCCGTCATGGGCATCGACGTGCCGTTTTGCGCCGCGATCGCGACAAACAGGCAATACAGCTGCTTCGCGAAGGCCTGCCGGCGCTGCGTGCCGGTCGCGTCGTTGGGCTCGGCGTAGTTCGGCGCGTCGTGGAATGGCCGATTGATGTCAAACCGATGGCCGAGCAGGGTTTCTGGAGAAAACAGATCCTGCGGGCGATTGGGCGAAGTGAGGATCGAGTTATTCAGCAGCGTCGCGAACGGTGTCCCGATGACCGTTTGCCAGGCGTCGCCGTTGACCGCAGGCGTGTCCCAGCTCTCCGTCGTGATCGCATGTCTGGCTGTTGACGCCGAGTCTCGCAGCAGCGCCACGAGACGCGATGGGAGCTTTGGAGAGTCGGGATCGTGGAAGCGAAGCAGCCCTTCGAGCTCGCCAGGGGTGAACAGAGCATCGGCCGTGGTGGTGCTGGCAGAAGTCGGCGTGCGGCTGCCGGGAGTGCGGCCGGCGCTGCGAGTCAGGTTCGCCTCGTAGGGATCGTCGACAGCGTCGTTGTACAGGGCGTTCGGCGGCTGCGTCGTCGATCCTCCGGAGACGGATCGCCACGCCGGCTTGTAGTAGACCGGCCGTCCGGTATCGTCGACCCAAACTCGCATCTGGCCCTTGAAATCGGGGGGCGTGCCATAGCGGCTGGATCCGGACGTGGTGAAGAAACACTGAGCAACGTTGGCCGCGTTGAGTGAACCGCGCCATTGATCGAGGGCGAAGCTTAGCGTGTCGTTCGTGCCGCTCACCCCCGGCTTGCCAGATGATGCGGCACTGACGCTGCCGCCGACCCCTGATGCCGCATCTGCGTAGCGGCCGTCGATGTTCGAGATCATCGGAACGTAGCGGCCGGTCGTCGAATCCTTAAACTGCCCGCCGTTGGAAGGGTTGCTCAGCCCGGAGTTGCCAATAGTTGAATTGGCCACTCTCGTTTGAGTTGTCACAACGGGGGCAGCAGTGCTCGTAAACACCAAGCTGCGATCAAGCGTGATCTCCGCGGGGCCGACGCCAGATCCACGCGGCAACTGGTAGAGCGGCACGGCTCCGCCGCCTGCCGCGGTCGGGTACATGTCCTGGTTGTTTCCCGTGTCGAAGCAGTTCTCATCGGTGGGGCCCCCGTGAGCGTTGACATTCAGCCGGCCGTCGAGGTCCGCCACGAGGATGGCTGCCTTGGGATAGAGAGTTCCCTTCTGTGTCACGATGGGCGGGAGATTGATGTCGACAAAGCGGCTATCGGTGTAGCCATCGCCATCGTTATCGACGAGCGGCAGCGTTCCCGCGGAGCCGAGGGCGAAAGCTGACATGTCCAAATAAATGGCTTCACCGGCGTCCTGCACGCCGTTGCCGTTGGAATCCTGCAAGCGAACCCGAGCGAGCAGCGGATTTTGCGAATCGATCCCATCCCATGGTTCGTTGACTGCGGACGAAGATCCCGCGAACTCACGGCCGTTAATGACGAGGGAACCCGCGGCCATGCCGAGCGCTGAATTAAGTGACGTAAGGGACAACTGTTTACCGCTGGCGGTCGGCCCACCAGCAACGACGAGGGTTGGCGATCCAACCGCGCCGGTCGCCTGGAGGATGCGAGTACTCACGCTCATCCCCGGCGCAGTGAGCGTGACCACGCGGCCTGCGAGATCGGAAACGTTCGTCGGTGCTGGCGACAAGCCTGACGTCGTGAGCTGGATAAAGGCTCCATTTGTGACCCCGGCGAAATTTCCCGCCGCAGTGAGCCGGCCCGTTATGGTGCCTGTGCCGTACTTGTCGGCAAGCAGGTTTTCGTTGCCTGTCGTGCCGAGTGGTATGGCTTGAGCCAACGTTTCTTGCGAGCCGCGGACGGCCGTAAGAAACGCCTGATCGCACAGGCTTTGTTCACTCGCGCCGAAGGCCGTGGCCGTCGCAACGTTGTTGGCAAATGCCCGGGCTGCTTTTTTGGCCCGCGTGGCGATGGCAACGTACGACACACCGAGCATCATGAAGAGCGTCAGGATGCTCAGCACGACCAGTAGCAGCACGCCGCGCCGCACGCGAGCCGTCGGAGGCGTCTTGGCTGGAAAAGATGGCTGCGGCGTGATCATGGCGTCCATGGGGACGGATCCTCCAATTGGACGGTCTTTTCAATCAGTCCAACGGCGCCCTCAAATGCGCAAACGTCGGATGCAGAAGAACTGACATCACGGTCGACAAGCAGCTCGACGCTTGTGACACTGCTGCCGCTGGCTGTCGGCGCGGCTACAACGATGCGGCGCCACTCGTGGACGGAGGAGTTGTTCGTGAATAAGAGGACACCTCCGATCGGAAACAGACTTTTGAAGTCATCCGTGGACAGCGGGCTGCCGCTCAGATTGACCATAAAGCTGGTGCCCCCGACCGATCCGCCGCTAGGCGCTGTGACGGTGTACTTGTTTACCAACGCTGCGCTTGACGGCGGACGACGATAAAATTCAACGATCGTGGCACGATAGGACTGCGTTGGACTTGCCGTACCTGCGGGTACGAGGGTCACGAGCCAGGAGAAATACCCATCGGCGAGCCGCCGCTCGTTTCCGCTCGTCAGCCGCGCCACCTGCGGATAGTTTTCCGGATCGCTCACCGTCGCATCGTCGACATACACGAGATCATCACCGGCGGCGAAGACGACATCCGCTGCGGCGGAGCCCGCGGAGATGCCGCCCACGGCGATCGCCGTGAGCCCGGTGGCTGCCGCCGGAAACGTAGCGTTTCCAAGCGGATCGATCACTATTCGATAAGGCGCGGTCGGAACGGTGCTCCAATTCGACGTGTTGAGCATGCCATAGTTCACGAGGTCGGCGAACCCAGCGACCCCCATCGCACCGCGCCGATCCTCGATAACCGCCTTTTTGGCCTGATTGCCCCCAGCCGGGATCAACGCCATGACCGAGGCGAGACCCACCGAAAGAATGCCGATCGAGATCAGCACCTCTAGCAGCGTGATTCCGGCACGATTGTGTTGCGGGGGCTTCATGGGAAGAAGGCGGGAAGGCAATGTCGCTAGCAAATGGCGATGTCCAATCATTGGTTGCCTATGTTCGTGAACGTCTCAACGGCAGGAGCCAGCGCGGCGGAACTTGCCGTCGTCAGGTCGGACCGACCTTTCGATGACCCTACTTCGACGACGCGAGCGCCGCCGGTTTTCGGATCCACGAGAATCCAGCGAGCGTATGGGTTTTGCCACACCAGGCCCGGGTCGTCGTCAGTGGGATTGCTGACCCACGTGGCACCGATCTGGGACCGGGGGCCGACGAGCAGCAGAACCGGCGTCGCCGCGGTAAGCACGGTGCGCGACCAACCGCCCCCCGACGACGAGGTCGACGTCCATACGCAGTCGGGCCGACCCGTGCGATCGAAACAGATCGCGACGCGGAGTTTTCCAGAAAGCGAAATGACGGTCGCTGAGACCCCCGGAATCCCGATGGAAGACGACGAAAGATCCACGGAGATGCCGTCGGCGAGCGTTTCGCCGCCGCCGGCGGTCGCGGGTCGCGGGGGGAGGTGAAGGGTATAGGGGATCGCCGTCGAGCGGGCGGAGATGGGCGAGTTGCGTGAGTTCCGGTTGACAGCCCCGCTTGTGGTGGACGAGCCGCTCGTGATCGTGGATACATTCGTCGCGGTGAAAAGACCTGGCACACCGGCGAACTCAATCGGCGCCGGTAGGTCTGCGCTAATCCCCGACGGTAGCGAAGGGGTTAGCGTTGCCGTAAAGCCGGCCGTTGCAGAGGAGCTTGTCGGCGTTCCGATCTGGACGGAGCTGGTGGCGGCGAGCGGCACGCGCGCAAAACCGAGATCGACCACCGCAAAACCCGCGCCGGCGCCGGAGCTCTCCGTCTCCATCCAGAGAGCGGCACCGGTCGGAGAGCCGATCGCCTTCGATACGACGTGGCTGATCTTCGACTCGGCCGCATCCGCAGCTCGTTGAATGGCCCGTTTGTCCTTGTTGCCGACGAGAACGGGGGCTACTGCTACCGCCAAGAGGCCCATGATCGTGAGCACAACCAGCAGCTCGATGAGCGTCATGGCGGCGCGGGGGTAGCGGACGATCGGACACACGGTGAACGCCTATGGAGGGGTTGGGAAGGGATCTTGGAAGAGATAGTCGTAATTTGAAATGTTGTCGCGGTAAGCGTCAGGATTTTCTTTATCTCGGGCGCCCGTGAGGCCCTTGCCGTCCGGGTTGTACGTACACGGCGTGCTCCCCGACGGAGACACTTGAAGGGCCGAATTCGGCCAGCCGTTAGCAGATCGGCTGATTAGGCCGTACCCACTGGCAGAAGAGGAATTCGGATCATTCAAAGACTCGTCAGGCCCGGGCGAAAAGATCAGCGGCGGAAGGGCAAACGCGGTCGAATCCGCGTTCAGGGGGTCGAGGGGGTCGTGATATGTGGTTGGATCCCGACGGCTCGAGGGCAGCGCTCCCGGTGCCCAGCGAATGAAGGAGATCGGTCTTCCCCAACCGTCCCAGAATTCGAACTTTCCGTCCCGGTCGATGTCGCCAATGAAGCGGGCGGGAATTTCCGAAATCAAGTCAGGAAACATGCCCGATCTCGTGACGATCATGAAAAGGCACTCTGCTCCGGCGTATGCGGAAGAAGCGCCGGGCTTGTAGCTGGCATACGCACGGCTTGCCGCGGTCGAGGCCACGGCGACGTTCGTCCCGCCCGGTGCGACATCCTCCCACGAATCGGGCATTTCCTCGCGAATTCGCTGACGCAGACTGATAACGTCGGCTGCCGTCTTGACGTTTGCGATCGCGTAGTCCTCGTAGGCTTCGTACTGCTCGAGAATCGCGTCACTGAGTTTGTGGACGATGTATCGGGTGGAATCGGCCTTGCCGCGACGATTGCCGCTCCCCACCGCGCCAACAACGAGCATGCCGAGAATGGACAGGATAGACATCACGACCAGCAATTCGACGAGCGTGAAAGCGGCGTGCCCACTTGCGTCGCATTCGCACCGAAGCGGGCAGAGCCGTTTTGATTCGAACGCGTTTCGCGCCACCGCAACACCTATTGCTTCAGACTGTCGAGATAGTCTTTTCGCGTGCCGGGCCAAAAGTTGGAGAGGTCGTCGTCGTTTCCAAAAACCTCATCACGTCCTGCGCTAAGAATTTGAAAGCTGTCTTCGTTAAATGCAGGTTGTGCAATCGTATTGAAGTCTCCCGTCGACGACACAGGGATGCGGTGCGCGAAGTATGTACCGCTTCCAATAACGAATGGCTGAACGACCAGTGAGCCGCCGACGGTTGCGGTGTAGTTGCTTGAGTTAATGTAGACGTAGGGACTAAGGGGTTTTCCAGGCGGATAGTACTGGCAAGTAGACGAAACCCGTCCTCTGTCAAAGCTAAATAGCTTATTTCGAGGCGATACGGTGCCAGAAACAGTGACAACGCCGGCGATTACGCTTGCCGCGCCAGTCGTGGAAAGAACAGGGAATCTGGAATCGTCGTTGTACCCGTAAAGCCATGCTACGAGCGCTGCGTCCGGTGTGATTAAGGGCGCGGCCGCAAATGTTCCCGAACCCGAATTCAGATACGGCAAACACGCCGCTTGCGTGCCGGACATGCCGGGCGAAAGTTTGGGAAACAGCTTCCTCAAGTGCTTGGACGCTGAGTCGGTCCCAGTGACCATGTCGATAAGCGGAACCGCCGATGGGGGAAAGCTCCCGTACTCGTTTTTGTAATTCATCATCGCCATGTGGAGCATGTCGATCTCGGCCTTGATCTGCGCGTTGCGGGCAGTTGCCTGAGCCCGCATCACCGCCGGCGTCACGAGCCCCGCCAGCATCGCGATGATCATGATAACCACGAGCAGTTCCACGAGCGTGAAGCCGCTCGGGGCCGATCTGCCGGCTCGCTGCCCTGTCGTCATCGTCATCGTCGTCGCCTGATCCAGCCTCGACATCGTCCACCCCCGGTTCACGTTTCGTCCCTTTTCACGACAGGCCTTTCACGACAGGTCGTTGATCAGCTTGATGAGCGGCAGGAAGAGCGCGATCACGATGAAGCCCACCGCACCACCCAGGAAGATGATGAGCAACGGCTCCATCAGGCTCGTCAGGCTCTCCGTCAGCACCGACACCTCCTCGTCGTAGGTGTCGGCCACCTTGTAGAGCATCGTGTCGAGCTCGCCCGACTCCTCGCCCACGTCCACCATGTTGATCATCAGATCGTCCACCACCGGCTGCTTGTACTTGCCCATGTAGAGCAGCGCGCCGATGCCCGGCACGAAGATCGCCCAGAAGAGCAGCGCGATCACGTTGAACGGCGGCACCGAATACTCCTTGAGCGGCTTCGCGATCGAGTTGCCGTCGCGGATCGATTCCGAAACCTTCTGGAACATGTTCTCGAACATCATGTTGCCGGAGGTCGACTTCGTGATGTTGAGCGCCTCGAGGATCGGCACGCCGGCGCCAAGCAGCGTGCCCATCGTGCGGGCGCTGCGGGAGACGATGTTCTTCTCCACGAGCTGCCCGAAGATGATCATTTTGAGCGTGAAGAGGTCCCAGCCGTAGCGGCCGTAGGGAAACATCTTCAGGCCCTTGATGAACATGTTGAAGGCGAAGGGGATCGCCGGGATCGCCCACCAATAGTTCACGGCGAGGTTCGAGACGTTGATCAGCGTTTCCGTCATCGGCGGCAGCGTGGTGCCGAAGTCGTCGAAGATCTTTTTGAACTGCGGCACGATCTTGATCATGATGAACGTGAGGATGCCCACGGCCACGCTCACGACCACCACGGGGTAGACCATCGCCCCCTTCACCTTGCGCTTGAGCGCCTCGGCCCGCTCCATGAACTCCGAGAGACGGCGGAGAATCACTTCGAGCGCACCGCCCGCCTCGCCGGCCCGGATCATGTTGACGTAGAGCCGGTCGAATGCCTTCGGGCTCTTGGCCAAGGCCTCCGAGAGCGTGGAGCCGCCCTCGATCTCGTCGCAGACGTCCTCGAGGCTGTATTTCAGACGGCCCGGCTTCTGCATGTCGGCCAGGATCTTCAGGCTCCGCAGGATCGGCAGGCCGGCGTCCTGGAGGATCGAGAGCTGCCGCGTGAAGAGCGTGAGATCTTTCCCCTTCACCTTGCCGAAGACGAACCCGCGCTTCTTCTTGGCGGCGGCGCTGCCGGGAGCCGCAGCGGCCTTCTTCACCTTGAGCTTCGTGACCATGTAGCCCATCGACCGGATCGTGGCCTGGGCTTCGGCCTCCGACGCGGCGTCGACCGTGTCCTTGATCGGTGCGCCGGTGGCGGCGTCGATGGCTTCGAACATGTATGTCGGCATGGCTGTCTCGGGCTCGCTGTGAGTCTTCTTCTTTGGTCAGATCTTCTTCGGTCAGGTCGTATGGGTCAGGATTCCAAACTCATTACGCTTCCAGGATCGTCTCGCGGATCACTTCCTCCGCCGTCGTCTGGCCGTCGTAGATGGCCACCATGCCGGAGTCGCGGAGCGTGATCATGCCGCCACGGCGGGCCACCTCGCGCAGCTCCTCGGTCGATGCATTGCGGACCACCATGTCGCGGAGCTCGTCGGTCATGATGAGCAGCTCGTAGAGCCCCACGCGGCCCTTGTAGCCGCTGTTGTGGCACTTCTCGCAGCCTTTGCCGCGGTAGAACTTCTTGCCCACGAGCTGGTCGCTCGTGATCTCCAGATCGGCCAGCACGTCGGCCCCGGGCGTCACCTCCTCCTTGCAGTTCTTGCAGACCCGGCGCACGAGCCGCTGGGCGAGGATCGCCTCGACGGTCGCCGTGATCAGAAACGGAGGCACCCCCATGTCGCGCAGCCGCGTGACCGTGGCCGGGGCATCGTTGGTGTGGAGCGTGGAAAACACCATGTGGCCCGTGAGCGCGGCCTGCACCGCGATCTCCGCCGTCTCCGTGTCGCGGATCTCGCCCACGAGGATGCGGTCGGGATCCTGCCGCAGGATCGCCCGCAGGCAGGCGGCGAACGTGTTGCCGATCTCCGTGTCGATCGGGCACTGCACGATCCCCTCGATGTCGTACTCCACCGGATCTTCTGTGGTGATGATCTTGTCTTCGATGTCGTTGAGCTCGGAGAGCGAGGAGTAGAGCGTGGTCGTCTTGCCCGAGCCCGTGGGGCCCGTCACCAGCACGATGCCGTTGGGCCGCTTGATGATCGTGCGAAACCGCCGCAGGATGTCGGCATCCATGCCGAGGTTGTCGAGGCTCAAGGACACCACGCCGCGGTCGAGCACCCGCATCACCACGCTCTCGCCGAAGAGCGTGGGGAGCACGCTCACACGGAGGTCGACCGGGTGGCCGCCCACCATCAGCTCGATGCGGCCGTCCTGCGGGAGCCGCCGCTCGGCGATGTCGAGGTTGGCCATCACCTTGATCCGCGTGGTGATCGCGAAGGCGAGGTGCTTCGGCGGCGGCACCATCTCCTGCAGCACGCCGTCGGCCTTCAGCCTGATCTGAAACTCGTGCTCGAAGGGCTCGAAGTGGATGTCGCTGGCGCCGTCGCGGATCGCCATCAGGAGCACCATGTTGAGCAGTTTGCGGACCGGCGCGCTCTCGGCAAGCGCCTCCACGCTCGTGAGGTCGTGCTTGTCGGAGTTGGCCGCCTCGGCCGCGGCCTCCAGCTCCTTGTCGCCCTCGAGCTTCTCCACGATCGACTCGACCGTGTCGGTCTTCGAGGAGTAGTACTTGTCGATCGCCTTCTGGATCTCGGGCTCCGTCGTCACCACGATCTTGATGTCGTAGCCCAGGAGCACGCGGAGCTCGTCGGCCACCTGGATCTTCTGCGGCTCCGCCGTGACGATCGTGAGCCGGTTGCCCTGCAGCTCCAGCGGCACCACGCGGTAGAGCTGCGCCATCGGCTCGCTGACGACGTCGAGCACCTCGGCCCGCAGGGGAGTCTCGCCCAGCGACACGTAGGTGGTGCCCCACTGCTCGGCGAGGGCCTCGACGAGCTGCTCCTCCGAGATCACGGCCATCGACACGCCCACGCGGCCGAGCAGCTCGCCGCCGCGCACGGCCTGCTCCTCGAGCATGGCGGCGAGCTGCTGCTCGTCGATCATGCCGAGGTCGATGAGAATCTGGCCGAGGCGTCGGAGTGCCATGGTGCGGTGCTGCGGGGGCTCGTGGTGTGCGGGCTGGTGGCGCGAGGGCTGGTGGCGCGAGGTCTAGTGGGCGGCCTTCTTGGCGAGCTCGGCGGGGTCTTCGAACACGCCCCGCTTCGCGTTGAGAATCCGGAGGTTGAGGTCGTCGGGCGCCTGCGACTTCGCCAGGGCGTCTTCCTCGGTGATCTTCTTCTCGCTCCAGAGCTTGAAGAGGTGGTCGTCGAGCAGCTGCATGCCGAGCTTGGCACCGGTCTGGATCGACGAGTTGATGCGGAAGGTCTTGTTTTCGCGGATCAGGTTGCCGATGGCGGGCGTCACGCGGAGGATCTCGTAGGCGGCCACGCGGCCGCCGCCGATCTTCGGGATCAGCGCCTGCGACACCACGCCGATGATCGCCGTGGAGAGCTGCGTGCGGACCTGCTCCTGCTGGTTCGACGGGAAGGCGTCGATGATGCGGTTGACCGTGCCCTGGGCGCTCGAGGTGTGGAGCGTGCCAAACACCACGTGGCCCGTCTCGGCGGCCGAGATGGCGGCCTCGATCGTCTCGAGGTCGCGGAGCTCGCCCACGAGGATGATGTCTGGGTCCTGACGCAGCGCCCGCCGCAGCGCCTCCGAGAAGCTCGTCACGTCGGAGCCGATCTCGCGCTGGTTCACCACGCTCTTCTTCGACGTGTGATAAAACTCGATCGGATCCTCGATCGTGATGATGTGGTGGCGGTGGGTTTCGTTGATGAAGTTGATGAGGCTCGCCAGCGTGGTGCTCTTGCCCGAGCCCGTCGGGCCCGTCACGAGGAACAGGCCGCGGGGCCGCTGCACCATCACCTTGCAGACCTCCGGCACGCCCAGCTGCTCGGGGGTGAGCATCGTCTTGGGGATCTGCCGGAGCACCATCGCGATCGAGCCCTTCTGCTTGAACACGCTCACGCGGAAGCGGGCCATGTCCTTGAAGGCGAAGCCGAAGTCGGTGCCCCCCTTCTCGGCCAGCTCCGCCTGACACCGCTCGGGTGTGATCGCCTTCATGAGGCCGTTGGTGTCGTCGGGCGTGAGCACCTTCGTGGCCTGCGGCATCATCGAGCCGCTCTGGCGGAACACCGGCGGCAGGCTCGCCGTGATGTGGATGTCGCTCACGCCCCCCTTGATCGCCGCCGTGAGGAGCTTGTCGATCTGCACCGTGCCCACGACGGCCCTGGGCATCGCGAAGGCGTCGGGCTGCTCGGCCGGACCGCCTCCGCCCCCGCCGCCATCGCGGGGCTCGTCCTGGACGTCGAGCTGGATGTCGCCATCGGTGCTTCCTCCGGATGCAGGGGCCCGGGCCGCAGGGCCCGCAGCCGCCGCGATCTCCTCAGCGGTGGCCGGCCGCATGACGAGCACCTTCGTGCCCTCGAGGTCGAGCAGCGCGGCACGATGCGGCCCGGCACCGCTCTGGAAGACAAACCCCTTGATGTCGGACCCTGGCGGCAGGATCGCCATCACCATCCCCTCGACGTCCTCGGGGGAGAGCGGCTTCGACTTCAGCGGCACCATCTTGTCGCTGATCTTCAGGACCGGCGGCTTGCCGCCGGACAGACGCACCTCAGAGGCCGAGTTCTTCTGGGCCACCTGGAGGAGATTGTCGACGTGGGTCTGGAGCGGCGAAGCCGTGCTCATGGTGATGCTACCGATCGTGGCGAAGAAGGGACGTGTTCCAAACGGAGCCTGCGAGGTCTTCCTGCTTGGTCTGGGGGCTTGGTTTGGGGGCTTGGTCTGGGGAAAAGTAAAGTGTGGACTATGGATTCAGGCCGCTGCGGACGCGGACGGGGGCAGAGAGCGACCCCCCCGGGCCGGCATCCGTGCTCGACGGCATCGCGGACGTACCGGCGCAGGCAGATACAGGCCCACCCGTGCGCACCGCCTTGTCGAAGACGTCCGGCCAGGGCCCCTGACAGCCGCCGATCGTCACCCGTATTATGCGCTCCGCAGTATGGAAAAGGAAAGCAACTGGCGGCCTGCGGCCGGGGTTTCCGCCAGCCCGAGCCGCGGCGGAAGGCCGCGGGGCAGCGGGCGGGCTCGCGATCGGGCAACAGTCGGCGGGCGGTCGGCCGGCGGTCGCGGAGGACGACCTCGATTCCGCCAAAAATGTGGTATCGTCAGGGGTGTGCAGGGGCGTCCGAGCCCCGGGCCATCGGCCTGCGGGCCGCAGGCCGGATTCCGCAGGGGCTTCGGGATCGACTGCATGGCTCCTCCGGGTTTGTGAGTCTGGGTTTGTGAGTCCTGGCTTGTGAGTTCAGGGTTACGAGTTCCGGTGTTTACGGGGCGGTTTTCGAGCATGGACGTCGTCAACCGCCGCGACACGGTGCCGTTCACCACCGTCGACGGCTCGACCATCCGCGAGCTGATGGCGCATCGCAATTCCGCGATCCGCCAGCAGAGCCTGGCCGAGGCCCGGCTGGCCCCCGGAGCCGCCACCACCCCCCACCACCATGCCGTGACCGAGGAGATCTACTACATCCTCTCGGGCACGGCGGTCATGACGGTCGGCCCCGATACCCGCGACGTGGGCCCCGGCGACGCGATCGCCATCCCCCCGGGACAGCGGCACACCATCCGCAACACCGGCGCCGACGACCTCGTGTTTCTCTGCACCTGCGCCCCCGGCTACGAACACGCCGACACCTTCCTCGACGCCGCCGCCAAGCCCTCTTCCTGACACCGTGCTGAAACCGGGCCCGCCCGCCGCTCCGCCATGGCCGCCACCGACGCCTTCTCCAAACTTCTGACGTCCCAGGGCATCATCAGCCCCGAGCAGCTGGCGGAGGCCTCGCGCGTCGCCGGGAACTCGGGCGCCCGGATGGCCGACGAGATCGTGAAGCTCGGCTACGCGCCGGCCGACAAGGTGATGGCGGCCCTCGCCAAGGCCTACCGGATGAAGCTCGTCGACCTCGCCGGCATGACCGTGCCGCAGGAGGTCGTCGCCCTGCTGCCCGAGAGCGTCGCCCGCGAAAACTCGATCTTCCCGATCACGGAGGTGGCCGGCACGCTGCGGCTGGTGACCTCCGACCCCACCGACCTCGAAACGCAGGAGAAGCTCCGCTTCATCCTCAACCGCGAGATCGAGATGTCGCTGGCCCCGCGGGCGCAGATCGTGGAGGCGATCAACCGCCACTACGGCCTCAGCGACGGCGAGAGTGCCGACTCGATGCTGCAGGAGTTCACCGACACGGCGATCGACTTCACGGAAACCGCCGTGGAGCAGGCCGCGGCGGCCCAGCAGAACGAGGACGAATCCGACGCGCCGGTCGTCAAGCTCGTGAGCCTGATCATCACCGAGGCGGTGCAGCTGAAGGCCAGCGACATCCACATCGAGCCCTTCGAGCACCGCGTGCGGATCCGCTACCGGATCGACGGCCGCCTCGTCGAGCGCGACAACCCGCCGCGCCGGCTGCTCGGCGCCCTCCTCTCCCGCATCAAGATCCTCTCCAAGCTCGACATCGCCGAGCGGCGGCGGCCCCAGGACGGCCGCATCAAGCTCATCGCCGACGGCAAGGACTACGACCTGCGCGTGAGCGTGCTCCCCACCAACCACGGCCAGTCGGTCGTGATGCGGGTGCTCGACAAAGACGCCATCCGCGTCGGCGTGCGGCAGCTGGGGCTCTCGGAGAACGACTTCCGGCAGTTCAAGAACCTGATCCGCCGGCCCAACGGCATCATCCTCGTGACCGGCCCCACGGGCTCGGGCAAGACGACGACGCTCTACGCCTGCCTCAACGAGCTCAACAAGCCCGACACGAAGATCATCACCGCCGAGGATCCGGTCGAGTACTACCTCAAGGGAATCAACCAGGTCGAGATCAAGCACCAGATCGGCCTCGACTTCGCCCGCGTCATCCGCGCGATGCTGCGGCAGGCGCCCAACGTGATCCTCGTGGGCGAGATGCGCGACACCGAGACGGCCCAGATGGGCATCCAGGCCTCGCTCACGGGCCATCTTGTGTTCAGCACGCTGCACACCAACGACGCCCCCAGCGCCATCACCCGCATGATCGACATGGGCGTGCCCGCCTACCTCGTGGCCTCCAGCGTCGTGGCGGTGCTGGCGCAGCGGCTCGTACGGGTGATCTGCCCGCGGTGCAAGCAGCCCCACACGCCGCTCGACTCGCAGCTCGAGCAGGCCGGCATCACGCCGGAGCAGATGAAGACGGCCACCTTCATGAAGGGCCGCGGCTGCGTCAACTGCCAGAAGTCGGGCTACAAGGGCCGCCTTGGCATCTTCGAGCTGATGGTGATGAACAACAAGATCCGCGAACTGGCGTTCCAGGGCGCGGCCACCACCGACATCCGCCGGGCCGCCGTCTCCACCGGCATGACGATGATGTACGACGACGGCATCAATAAGGCCCTGCGCGGCGTCACCTCGCTCGAGGAGGTGTTCCGCGTGTCGAAGAAGGCCGAGTGAGCACGGGTAGAAGACGCGGCAGCCGGGGCCGCCTCGGCTGATCCCAAGAACCGCGCAACGCTGCATCGCTGCGCCAGGGCGCGGAAGGGGTTGCCCATGCCCCGAGAGCCGGCGTGAGCTGACAAGCGGAGCCTGGAGGGCGGAGCGCAGTCAGGTTCGAGTGAGCGGAGGGCAGGATGCCCGGAGCGAACGTCCGGCGACGGGGCATGGGCAACCCCGCCGCAGAAGCATCAGCTGGTGGTCACCGGCCGCCGCCAGAAGTGGAGCACCGCCGGCGGCACCTCGCGGTTCGTCCACGCCGCCGCCTCCGGCAGGGCCGTCGCGTCGAACGACGTGTCGGACTCCGCCACGATGGTGCTGCCGGAGGGCGCCGCGGCCATGAACGCCGCGATGAGCCCGCAGAGCTCGTCGCGGCTGTCCGAGAAGAACGACCACGGGGGCGACACGAACACGATCCAGGGCGCCGTCGTCAGCAGTGGCGGCATCCTCTTCGCCCACAGGAGCACGTCGCCCGGCCGCACCTCCACCCGCTGCTCGAGGCCGAGCCCGCGGGCACTTTTCCGCAGGGAGTCGGCCGTGGGGAAGTGCCGCTCGCCCAGCACGGCCGTCGCCGCGCCGCGGCTGAGCGCCTCGAACGCGAGGGCGCCCGTGCCGGCGAAAAGGTCGATGGCCACCGCGCCGCGGACGTCCGTTCCCAGGAGGTCGAAGAGGCTCTCGCGGACGCGGTCCTTCATCGGCCGGGTGCGGCCGGTGGGGTCGAACTCGATCCAGCGGCCCCGCAGGTCGCCGCCGATGATGCGCGTGCGGCCGGCGGGCTCGTCGGCGGTCGCGGGGGGCTGTGTGCGGTCGGTGCGCGGCCGCTTGCGGGCCATGGGGGCGTTTCCAGGGAGGCGGGGAAACGTGCTATCGTAACAGGACGAGAACGACGCTTCCTCAAGGGCAGGAGACGAGCCGATGGGCGTGGGCTGCATGCGAGTGTTCGCCGCGGGCTGGATGGTGGCGCTGGCCGCCGCGGCCTGCCAGGCGCAGGTGCCGGTGGTCGAGGCCCGGCCGGATTCGGCCAAGGCGCGGACCGAATTCGAGGCGGCCCGGAAGCAGGAGAAGGAGCTCATCGGCGAACTGACCGTGCTGCAGGCCGAATTCCAGCAGCCGAGCGCCGACAGGCGGGCGATCGCCGAGAAGTTCGAGAAGGCCCGGGCGAAGATCCCGGCCACGAAGGAGCGGCTGGAGACGGCCGTCTTCGCCCTGGCGCTGGCCGAGCCGAAGGACCAGCTGGCCCGCGACATCTGCGGCGCGGTGATCGACTCGCGGCGTCGAGGGGAGGATTACGTGGCCGTGCTCGAGCTGTCGACGCTGCTCGACAAGGCGGGCGCCGCAGACCATCGAATCGACATGATGGCGTCGCAGGCCGCGATGAACCTCTCCCGGCTCGACGAGGCCGCCGCCTGGCTGGTGAAGGCCGGCGAGCAGGGGGGCGACAAGGCCAGTGTCGCCGAGCTCGAGAAGGCCATCGACGCCGAGCGGCCGAAGGTCGACGCCGAGATGGCCAAGCGGAAGGCCGACGCCGAGGCCGACGACCGCCCGCGGGTGAAGATCACGACGAGCAAGGGCCCGATCGTGGTGGAGCTCTTCGAGGAGGAGGCGCCCAATGCCGTGGCCAACTTCATCAGCCTGGTCGAGAAGGGCTTCTACGACGGCACGCCGTTCCACCGGGTGATCGGCGGCTTCATGGCCCAGGGTGGCGATCCCACCGGCACGGGCACCGGCGGCCCGGGCCACATGATCGACTGTGAATGCGAGCTGCCCAACGCCCGCAAGCACTTCCTCGGCTCGCTGTCGATGGCGCACGCCGGCAAGAACACCGGCGGCTCGCAGTTCTTCCTGACGTTCCGCCCGACGGAGCACCTCGACGGCAAGCACACGGTGTTTGGCCGGGTGATCGAGGGGATCGAGGTGCTGCCCAAGCTCACCCGTACGCAGGACGCCCAGGGCCTGCCCATCGAGGGCGTGAAGCGAGACGAGATCGTGAAGGCGGAGGTGCTGCGGAAGCGGAACCACCCCTACGTTCCCCAGACCAGGCCCGACGGCAAGAAGGGATAGTGCGATGACGTTGAAGCATCCCGCCCAGTTCGTGCGGACGGTCGGCCGCAGCGCAGCCCCGCTTTCGATCCTGCTCGTCGCCGGCCTGCTCGTCGCCGCCGATCCGAAGCCGACCGCCCCCAAAGGAGCCCCGCCGATGCCCGCAGAATCGACCGACGCCGATCCGCAAAACCCCGCGACGCTCGGCCGGGTGCCCGACGACAAGCTGCCCGCCACCGACAAGGAATGGCAGGAGCGGCTCACGCCGGAGCAGTTCCAGGTTGCGCGGAAGAAAGGCACCGAGCGGGCGTTCAGCGGCAAGTATTGGAACACGAAGACGCCCGGCACCTACCGCTGCATCTGCTGCGGCGAGCCGCTCTTCAAGTCGGGCGAAAAGTTCGACAGCGGCTGCGGCTGGCCGAGCTTCACGGCGCCGATCGACGGCGTGAAGGGGAAGACGATCGCCGAGCACGAAGACCGCTCGCTCGCCGGCCTGCCGGGCTTCGGCATCCGCACGGAGGTGACCTGCCGCCGCTGCGGCGCCCACCTGGGCCACGTCTTCAACGACGGCCCGCCGCCGACCGGCCTGCGCTACTGCATCAACTCCGCCTCGATCGTGCTCGAGCCGGTCAAGGCCGCCGACGCCCAGGCCGAGCCGAAGAAGTAGGGGGAGTCTGGGGGCCGGCATTGCGTCCCTAGGCGCGGCCCGGCTTCGAACCGCCCGCACCCCGTCGCCGGACGTTCACTTCGGCCCTCCAGGCCTCCGCTCACTCGAAGCTGACTGCGCTTCGCCATCCATGGCTGCGCTTGTCAGCTCACGCCGGCTCTCGGGGCACGGGCGGTCCGAAGCCTCCCGTAGCGTGAGCCAGTGAGCGATTGTTGGAGGGAGGCCTGGGGCAACCCCGGCCCTCGAGCGGGCTGGGGGAGCAAGCGCAGCCCGGAGGGCGAAGCGCAGCGGACACGCAGTGAGCGAAGGACACGATGTCCGCAGCGAACGTCCGAGCGAGGGCCGGGGTTGCCCCGGGCCGGTTGGGCGAGTTGGTTACTCTGCGGTCACGATATTTCCGCGCTTGTGATGCTAAACGGGCTCACTTCTGCGGGCCGAGGAGCCAGGCGAGCAGACCCTTTTGCACGTGCATGCGGTTGGCCGCCTCCTCCACCACCACGCTCTGCGGGCCGTCGATCACCGAGTCGGTGACCTCCTCGCCCCGCCGCGCCGGCAGGCAGTGCATGAAGAGTGCGTTGGGGCAGTGATGCATCAATTCGTCGTTGACCTGGTAGGGCCGCAGGTCGGCCAGCCGCCGGGCCCGCTCTTGTTCCTGCCCCATGCTCGTCCAGACGTCGGTGTAGACGACCGCCGCCCCCTTCACGGCCGCGACCGGATCGGTGGTCTCCACGATGTCGGCCTGCGGCACGACCGACCGCAGGTGGGCGCGAAACGATTCGTCGAACTGGTAGGCCTCCGGGGCCGCCAGCACGAACCGCATGCCCAGCAGGCCGCAGAGCATCGCCAGGGAACGGGCCACGTTGTTGCCGTCGCCCACGAAGGTGAACGTCAGGCCGGCGACGCGGCCGACGTGCCGCCGCAGCGTGTAGACGTCGGCCAACGCCTGGCAGGGGTGGCAGTAGTCGGACAGGCCGTTGATCACCGGCACGCTCGCCGCGGCCGCGAGCTGCTCGATCGTGGAGTGGGACTTCGACCGGCAGACGATCACGTCGACATACTCGCTGAGCACGCGGCCAAAGTCGGCGACGCTCTCACGCGACGACGAGAAGCCGGCGTCGTCACCGAGGAACAGGCTCGAGCCGCCCAGGTGCACCATCGCCGCCTCGAAGCTCACCCGCGTGCGCAGGCTCGGCTTCTCGAACAGGAGCGCCAGCACGCGGCCCGGCAGGAGGGCGTCGCGGCGGCCCGCCTCGTACTTTTCCTCGAGGTCGTGCGAGACCGCGAACACTGCCTCGACCTCGTGCGCCGTGAGGTCCTCGGGAACGATCAGGTGACGCATGGCTGTGGTGGGCATGGGGTCAGGACCGGGCGGCCACCTCGACGATGGCCTCGGCGAGCCGGTCGCAGCCGTCGTGCACCTCGTCCGCCGAGAGGGTCATCGCCGGCAAGAGCCGGATCACCCTGCCCTGCGTGCAGTTCACGAGCAGCCGCTTCTCGAGGCACGACTGCACGACGGCGGCGCCGTCGATCGACAGTTCCACGCCGATCATCATGCCCAGCACGCGCACGTCGCGGACGGCGTCGCAGCGGGACTTCAGCTCCGTCAGCCGCTCGCGGAAGATTGCGGCGGTGCGGTCGACGTTTGCGAGCAGGCCCTGGTCCTCGATCATGTGGATCGCCGCGATGCCGGCCGCCGCGGCGATCGGATTGCCGCCGAACGTGGCCGCGTGCATCCCCGGCCGCAGGTGCTTTGCGAGCTCCACGGTGGTGAGCATCGCGCCGCCGGCGACGCCCGCGCAGAGACTCTTGGCCAGCGTCATCACGTCGGGCGTGACGCCGAAGTGCTGGTGGCCGAACCAGCGGCCCGTGCGGCCGCAGCCGCACTGCACCTCGTCGAAGACCAGCAGCAGGTCGCGCTCGTCGGCGATCCGCCGCAGCCCCTGCAGAAAGCCCTCAGGCGCGGGCACCACGCCCCCCTCGCCGAGGATCGGCTCCACGAGGATGCCGCCGGTGTGCTCGTCGACGAGCTTCTCGACGGCGGCGAGATCGCCGTGCGGGGCGAATTGGAAGCCGGCCACCATCGGCCCGAGCCCCTCGTGATACTTCGGCTGCGCCGTGGCCGATACGCTCCCCATCGTGCGGCCGTGGAAGCCGCCCTGGAACGTGATGATCTTGTAACGCTTGCCGTCGGTCCGCAGCCGCACGAGCTTGATCGCCGCCTCGTTGGCCTCGGTGCCCGAGTTGCAGAAGAAGGCCTGGCCGCCGAACGACCGTTCCGAGAGCAGGCGGGCCCACTCCCCCTGCGGCTCCGTGTACCACGTGTTGGGCACGTGGATCAGCGTCGCCATCTGCTTCTGCACGGCCTGCACGACCGGCTCCGGGCAGTGGCCGAGCAGGTTGCAGCCCCAGCCGGGGAAGAGGTCGAGGTATTCCGTCCCTTCGGCGTCCCACACCCGCGAGCCCTCGCCGCGGACGAGGCACACCGGAAACCGCCTGTAGTTCGGGACGACGTAGCGGTCGAACACGTCGATCACCGCCTGCGTCTTCGGGCCCGCGGCGGCGGGGGAGGCATCGAGGGTGGCCATGGATGAATCCTCGCGGAGAGGAGGGAAGGGGACGGGACGACGCTAGCGGCCAATGGCCGCGGCCTGACTGGAGCGGGTCGACAGGGCCACGGCGTCGTCGCGGATCAACTCCGTGCCGACGCCGCTGGTGGTGTAGATCTCGAGCAGCAGCGAGTGCCGCAGCCGGCCGTCGATGATGTGGATCTTCTTCACGCCCTGCTCGAGCGTCGTCAGGCAGCCCTCGATCTTGGGGATCATGCCGGCGGAGATCGTGCCGTCGACGATCAGGCGGCGGGCCTCCGTGGCGGTGAGGGAGTGGACCAGGCTGTCGGGATCGTTGACTTCGCGGAGCACGCCGGGGATGTCGCTGAGCACCACCAGCTTCTCCGCGCCGATCGCGGCCGCGACCGCCGTGGCGGCGGTGTCGGCGTTGACGTTGAGCTTCTCGCCGTCGGGGCCGACCGCCATCGACGGGATCACCGGCACCTGTCCGGCGTAGGTGAGGTTGTCGATCGTGAGCCTGTCGACCCGCGTCACCTCGCCGACGTGGCCCAGGTCCACGGGACGGCCGTCGGCATCGGCCAGCGCGAGCTTCTCGCCGAAGAGCACGTTGGTCGACAGGAAGTTGAGCGAGACGGCGCGGCCGCCGTACTCCTCGATCTTCGCGGCCAGCTCGTGGTTGAGCTCGGTGGCGAGCACCTTCTCCACGATCCGGAGCGTCGCCTCGTCGGTGTAGCGGCGGCCCTGCACGAACCGCGGCTGGATGCCGGCGTTGTCCATGGCGCGGCTGATCGCCTTGCCGCCGCCGTGCACGACCACCACCCGCATGCCGAGCGTCGACATGAAGACGATGTCGAGCAGCAGGTGCCGCAGCGAGTCGGGGTGCTCCACGACACTCCCGCCGAGCTTGATGACGGTGGTGGTGTCGCGAAACTTGCGGATCCAGCCGAGCGCCTCGATGAGCGTGTCGGCCTTCTGGATGGCCTGCTTCTGCGCCTTGCTGATCGGAGGGGTGCTGGCCACGTCGCGGAGGATCCTTGCGGGGCGCGGCCCGTGGGGCCGTGGGGGAAACCCGGCATTTTACCAAGCCGGCCGTTCCGGAAAACACCCGGGTTTCCACCCGCTTTTGGGCCGGACGGCCCAAGGGTGTCCGGCCGACACGAACAGGCGGAAAACGCGGAGTAGACTTCGGTCAGGCCCCGCGGCAGCCTCGCTGCCCGCCCTCGTGGTGCGGCCTTCCGGAGCCCCCCACACGGCGATTTCATGAAGCGGGCGCTCATCATCGGCATCTCCGGCCAGGACGGTGCGTATCTCTCGCGGCTGCTCCTGGAGAAGGGCTACGAGGTGCACGGCAGCTCGCGGGACCACCAGACCGCGTCGTTTCCCAACCTGCGGCGGCTCGGCGTCCGGGAACGCGTGAACCTCCACTCGGCGATGCCCGCCGACTTCAGCAGCGTGATGTCGCTCCTGCAGCGGCTGCAGGTCGACGAGATCTACAACCTCTCCGGGCAGAGCTCTGTGGCGGAGTCGTTCCGGCATCCGCTGGAGACGTTCGACAGCATCACCGTCGCCACGATGAACCTGCTCGAGTGCCTGCGGCTGCTGGGCCGGCCCGTGCGGTTCTACAATGCCGGGTCGAGCGAGGTGTTCGGCAACACCACGAAGCCCGCCGACGAGTCGACGCGATTCAACCCGCGCAGCCCCTACGGGATCGCCAAGGTCGCCGCCCATCACGCCGTGGCGAACTACCGCGAGGCCTACGGGCTCTTCGCCTCGACGGGCATCCTCTTCAACCACGAATCGCCGCTGCGGCCCCCGCACTTCGTCACGCAAAAGATCGTGTCGGCCGCGGTGCGGATCGCCGACGGCTCGCCCGAGCGGCTGGGACTCGGCAACGTCGACATCAGCCGCGACTGGGGCTGGGCCCCGGAGTACGTGGAGGCGATGTGGCGGATCCTGCAGCACGACCGGCCGGATGATTTCGTCGTGGCCACGGGCCGCAGCCATTCGCTGCGGGAATTCGTCGACCGCACGTTTGCCGCGGTGGGGATCGCCGCCCGCGACCACGTCGACACCGACCCGGGCCTGATCCGCCCCACCGACATCAGCGTGAGCGCCGCCAACCCGGCCAAGGCCCGAGCCGAACTGGGCTGGCAGGCCACCTGCGACCTCGAAGGTGTCGTCCAGCACCTCGTGGCGGCCGCCCGCGGCAGGAGCGCCGCGTGACCGGGCACGCAGCCGAGAAAGCCCCCGAAGGTTCTCCCGTGACGTGCCTCACCCGCATGCGGCGACACTCGATGCTTTTTCAAGTAATGTGATCCGAATATGACACTTCCGGGCCTTTTGAGCATGCTGAAAGCGGCAGTCAAAGCGATTGTTCCGAAGCCGATTTTGCGATGGCGATCGAGGCGACTCGCAGCCAAGTTCCTTGCCGCGCGGCAGCGTGCGCTCGACGCGGAATTCGCTGGAATGCCCGCGAGTGCGGTGTTCTCAACGGTCTATACATCGCATGCATGGGGGGGCGGTGGCTCCGGCGATTTCTACTCGGGCTCCGGATCTCACAGTCCCGAGATCGTTCATCGCTACATTGAAGCGGTCGGCTGCTTTCTCGCTGCGATGCCAGACAAACTCGACGTAGTTGATCTTGGGTGCGGTGACTTTAACGTGGGGCGCCAGTTGCGGAGGCAGTGCGCACGCTATGTCGCTTGTGACGTGGTGCCGGAACTCATCAAGCGAAACCAAGGCATTTTCGCAGGCCTTGGCGTCGAGTTTGTCGTGTTGGAGATGGCCGAAGACCCTCTTCCCGATGGAGAAGTGGTTTTTATCCGGCAGGTTCTCCAGCACTTGGACAATGCGCGGATATCCCGGCTTGTCAAAAAGTTGCCGCAATACAAGCTCCTCGTACTGACCGAGCATCTTCCGGCGACTGGGACGTTTCGTCCAAATGTGGATAAGCAAGTCGGTGCCGGTACTCGATTGGCACTGTCCAGCGGAGTTGTTTTGACTGCTCCCCCGTTCAACCTGCAAGTCAAGTCGCAGCACGTCATTTGTGAGGTGCCGGAAGGCCTAGGTGTCATCCGGACTATCGCGATGCAGTTGTGCTGACAGAAACTGCCTGGAAAGAACGTTTCGAATGACGATGGGGAAAACCCGGGCGATCCTGGTGTTCACATCACGCGGATGAAGAACGGCACGACTCGGATGGCCTACAAGGCAGAGCACGCGGTGGATCCGGAGAGCGGCCTGCTCGTCTCTGCCGACAGGCAAGATGTGAGCCGGATGGTTCCATCTGCGGAGAGCACGTGATGACGATCGTCGCGAGAATCAGGCGTCGGCTGGGCCTGCTGTTGAGGGTGATGCGATACGGCAACGCCGCCCTGAGGGTCGCTCCGATCGATCCATACGACAATGGGCGTCGCATAGCGATGACGCTGCGGTGCCGCGACAGCGACCCGATCCCCAAGGTGCCGCGGGCCGGCGAGGTGATCGAGCACGACGGCCGGCGGGTGCAGGTGATGCACGAGGGCACGCTCGTGGAGGCAGGGGGCTACTGCGGCGACTGGATGGAGCAGATCATCCGCGGGCTGAAGGGGCACCATGAGCCGCAGGAGGAGCTCCTCTTCCACCACCTCGTGCGGCACTGCAGGCCCGGGACGACGATCGTGGAGGTCGGAGCCTTCTGGGCCTACTACACCAATTGGTACCTGGGCGTGGTCGCCGGCTCGAACGCCGTGTGCGTGGAGCCCGACGTCAACAACATGGCCTGCGGCGAGCGGAACCTGGTGCTCAACAGGAGGTCGGCCACCTGGATCAATGCTTGCGTGGGCCGCGAGCACGCCGCCGCGGTGACCATCCGGCGGGAGTCGGACGGAGCCGCCGTCGCGGTGCCGCGCCACTCGTTGGACAGCCTGCTGGATCTGATCGGCCGCCGGCCGGTCGAGATGCTGCACATAGACTGTCAGGGCGGCGAACTGCCGCTCCTCGAGTCATGCGGCCGGGCCGTCCGGGAGGGACTGCTGCGGTTCGTCGTGGTCTCGACGCATCATGCCTCGATCAGCGGGACGCCGACGACGCACCAGGAGTGCCTGCGGGAGCTGGAGACTCTCGGCGCGACGATCCTCTGCGAGCACACGGTCGAGGAATCGTTCAGCGGTGATGGGCTGATCGTGGCGAGCTTCCTCAGCGCCGATGCGGCGATCGAGATGCCGGTGATCAGCCGCAACACTACCGGGGAGTCGCAATTCGGGAGGCCCGGGACCGGAGCGGGCGATCAACGCGTCGTGCTGGCACATGCCGACAACGGGCCGATGATCGTGTTCGAGCGCGACACAATCATCGGCCGCATGCTCCGTGAGCGGGGGGCCTTCGACGAGGGGAGCGTCGCCGACGTCGTGCGATTCTTGCGGCGCAGGTACGGATTTCGTCCACGGATCTTCGTGGACGTGGGCGCCAACATCGGCACCCATCTCCTGCGAGCGTTGCGCGACGGCATGTTCGCGCACGGTGTCGGCGTGGAGATGGACCAGGACAATTTCAAGCTCCTCACGTGCAACGTGACCCTCAATGAGTGCCAGGGCCGGGCGCGGCTGTTCAACGTCGCGGTGTCCGACACCATCGGTGCCGCCGAGATAGAGTTTGCGGGAGACAACCACGGGGATCACCGCTTGAAAATGGCGGCCGACGGTCTGGCGGACGACTGCGGCGAATCGCGGCGTGCGACGCGGGCCATCTCCGTCACGACCCTCGACGCCGTGGAAGCCGAGTGCGGCGTGACGTTCGACGACAGCACGCTCATCTGGATCGACACGCAGGGGCACGAAGGACACGTCCTTGCCGGCGCCGATCGGATCCTCGCCCGTGATCCGCGGCCGTTCGTGGTCCTCGAGTTCTGGCCCTATGGAGTCGAGCGGTGCGGCGGCCGAGAGCGACTGTTTCGGTTTCTGCGGCGGTGCCGGGCCGTGCACGACATGCAATCCCCCGGCTGGGAATCGCTGCCGCCGCTGGGACCCGTGGAGATCGAATCGCTCTACGACCGCGCGCTGGCGACGAGGGGCTGGGAACGGCTCGCACACCGCGATCTGCTCTGCATCCCGTGAGGCCATCAGCCGCAGCGACGATCGCCGCGGACCATGATGCGGGCGGCGTTGTCGTAGTACCAGCGGAAGTGGCGGCGCACGTCCTTCACGAGAGGTCCCGCTTCCGTCCGGTAGCTGTCGAGCGTGCGGTTGCGGCTCGGGCCGACGTTGAGTCGCTGAAGCGGCGCGGGGGCCGCGATGCGGAATTCCCGACAGACGTCGGCGAGCCCGGCATCGAGATGCGCGAAATCGATGAGCCTCGTCGTCTGCCAGGCCGGCCCGTAGGCATCGAAAAAGACCTCGTACTTCAGAAGATTCCGGTCGATGACTGCGGCGCGAACGAATTCTGGGAACGTTCCCCTGCGGGCGAGCAACATGAATTGAGAGCCCGGCTCCGTCTCGAACGGATAGTGCCGCCAATACTCGAAGAGCGACACGATGGTCTCGAACGGCTCGCGCATCACCCCGATGATCCGGGTCGGACAGTGGGTGACGAGCATGCCGGCACCCAGCCGTCGCGCGGTTCGTGCGAGCAGCCTGCCGGTGCGATTGCAAAACCCCTGGGCAGGGGCGGTGGCGCGACCGAGTCGCACTAGCGAAGCCCGTACCGGGAGGTGGCTGATGGAATACTGCTCGGGAGGCTCCACGAATGCAGCATCGGGAAACACCGATCGAAACCATGCGACGAGGGAGTGCCCCCCCGTTTTCGGATAGTGGGCGAAGCCAATGTCGTGATTGCGGCTGTAGAGCATCAGCAACGCCAGCGAGCGATGATCTCGAAGCGATCGTCCCGCTGCCACCCGCCGGCGAATCGCGCGGAGGGGGCTCAGCGGGCTGGGTATACTTTTCCAGAACGCCGCAGGGTTCCCGCGGCGTCGACGCCCCGGCGGTCCACCGCACTGCCAGACCACGGGCCGAAGCTTTCATCACCGTAAGATTCGCGGCGGCCCATGTCATCCCCCTCGTTTGTCTCCTATGCCCAGAACCTCGAGGACATCGTCCTCTGGAGGGGACTGCGGCACATCACGCGTGGCTGCTACATCGACGTTGGCGCGTGCGATCCGCTGTCCGAATCGGTCAGCCGAGGCTTTTACGAGCAGGGCTGGCGGGGCGTGCACTTCGAGCCGAATCCGGTGTTCGCCGAGAGGCTCCGGCAGGATCGACCGGACGAGACCGTGCACGAGGTCGCCGTCTCGGACGCCGAGGGCACGCTGCGATTCGCCATGATGCACGACGTCGGGCTGAGCACCGGGGCGTCGGAATACCTGGACGAATACCGCACTGCAGGCCGGGTGGCCGAGGAGCGGGATGTCCCGATGACGACGCTCGCCAAGGCCTGTGCCGGCCTGGCAGGCCGGGACGTCCACTGGATGAAGATCGACGTGGAGGGGATGGAGGAGCGGGTGCTGCGCGGCTGGGATGCCCGCACGTTGCGGCCCTGGGTCGTTCTGGTCGAGGCGACGCGGCCCGCTTCCACCGAACCGGCCCACCACGCCTGGGACGGTCTGCTCGTCGACGCCGGCTATCGCTTCGTGCTCTTCGACGGACTGAACCGGTTCTATGTCGCCGATGAGCATCCTGAGCTGATGGGACCGCTGTCGGTCTCCGCCAACATCCACGACATCCTCGCGGGCTGCGGGATCGACAGGTCGAGCCCGTTCGCGTCGCGGGCCGCGGCACAGGTTTCGGCGCTCTACGAGTCGAGCCGCACCTGGCAGCTCACGCGGCCGCTGCGACGCCTGGTCTCCGTCCTCTCGCGGAGCGGATCGGGCCATCGCTGACTCCGTCGGCGTGTGGAGGCCGCAGGGCGGCGCCCCCCGCGATGCACGGCACGGCCTCATCTTCGGGCATGCCGCTCAGACCGCCAGGCACGACTGCGATTCATCGGCTTGGACGCCGCCACAGTCCCGATCACATAATGCATGCACCTTTGATTTTCAGAATTTCCCCGTGCGTCGGACACGATGGCTCGATGGTTTGATATTTCCGATCTCGTTCACTGGACCGGTCAGCCCACCGGCATTCAGAGGGTCGTGTACGAGCTCGGCCGACGATTCGCTCGTGACGGGCAGACTCGTTTTTTCGCGCACACGAGTCCTGGTGTGTTCGAAGAGGTTCCGTTCACGCATCCCTTCGCGCGCACGCTCGACAGCAACGCCGCTCGCCCGGCGGTGCCATCGGCCAAAGCCTTGCTGCGGGCGATCATCCCCGGGCCGGTGCGCCGCCTCCGGGCGTCGCTGCACGACTATCGACGTGCCCACGCGACACAGTCCGCTTCACAAAAGACGACGATCTGCAGGCACCCCTTCGGCCCCGCCGATGCCGTCATGCTGACCGGATCGAGTTGGTCACACGATTTTCTCGCACACTTCTCCACGATCAAGCCGCGTGCAGGACTCCAGGTCGCTTCCGTCCTCTACGACTTGATCCCGCTCACATTCCCCCACTTCTTCGTGGCGGGCTTCGCGGAGCAGTATGAGACATGGGCGAGGCGACACTTTGATACGGCAGATTGTCTCTTATGCATCTCGAGCAACACCCGCGCGGATGCAGAAGACTTTGAGCGAGTCAATCGCCTCCCACAGAAGCCAAAGCGTGTCTTTCGCCTGGGCGACGAGGTTCGCGATGGCCCGCCGGCGTCCCCACGACCGGTGAGCCTCATCGCAGCCGGAACGTACGTCCTGAACGTCGGCACCGTCGAGGTGCGAAAAAACCATGTGGTGCTGTACAGGGCCTGGCTGCACGCCCTCGCGCACGGCCTCGAGATGCCCCACCTGGTCATCGTCGGCAGGATCGGCTGGCTTGCGCAGGACATCGCTTACCAGATGCGAAACGACCCGCGAGTCAAGGAGCGCATCCACATCCTCACCGACGTTGACGACGCACAACTCGATTGGCTCTATCGCCACTGCGCATTCACGGTCTACCCGTCGTTTTACGAAGGGTGGGGGCTTCCCATCGCCGAGTCGCTGGCAGCGGGCAAGCTCTGCGTTGCGAGTGCGACGTCGTCGATGCCCGAGGTGGGTGGAGAGTTGGCGGCGTACGCTGATCCGCTTTCTGCAGAGGATTACGCACGAACGATCAGCGATCTCTGGACGAACCCGGAAAGGCGTGTTGCCATGGAAGACCGCATCCGCGCCGAGTACCGGCCGGTATCCTGGGACGAGACCTCCAGGCAGGTCGTTGCTGCGGTCGACGAGCTGACGGTTGGAGGCGGCGAGCGGTGACACCGTCGCCGCCCACTCCGTGGGGCATGATGCGGCGGCGCCGCCGGTGCCGTTTGCGGCGGTCACGTCACGAGGAGACGACCTCGGCGAACGTGCCCGACTGCACGACGCGGCCGCCGTCGAGCCGGTAGAGGACGTCGCAGTCGGCGACCGTCGAGAGCCGGTGGGCGACGATGAGCAGGGTCTTGGTGCCGTGGAGCGAGTTGACGGCGGCCATCACTTCCTTCTCCGTGGCGTCGTCGAGGCTGCTCGTGGCCTCGTCGAGCACGAGCACCTGTGGGTCGTGATAGAGCGCGCGGGCGATGCCGATCCGCTGCCGCTGGCCGCCCGAGAGCCTCGTGCCCCGCTCGCCCACGAGCGTGTCGAGTCCGTTCGGCAGGCTGGCGACGAACTCGTCGAGCCTGGCGGCCGTGAGCGCCCGGCGCACGGCCGCGTCGTCGATGAGCTCGTCCGGCAGCCCGAACGCGACGTTGCGACGGATCGTGTCGTCGCCGAGATAGATGCTCTGCGGCACGTAGCCGATGAGCATCTGCCAGCCGCGCAGGTCGCCGTGGATGTCGACGCCGTCGACGGTCGTCCTGCCGGACGTCGGGGGAAGCAGGCCGAGGATGACATCGACGAGCGTGCTCTTCCCGGCGCCGCTGCCGCCGATGAGGCCCACGGAGGCGCAGCGCGGGATGCGGATGCTGACGCGGTCGAGCGCGGGCTGCCGCCGCTCCTCGTAGCGGAACGTGACGTCCTCGAGCGCGATCGCGTCACAAAAGGGCAGCGGCGCCACATGCTCGGGCGGCAGCACGGCCGCCCCCGCCGAGAGCTGTTCGTGAAGCCGCTGGATCATGGCGGTCGAGAAGGAGAGCTGCTGGAACGACGACGACATCCTGTTGAGCGACGGCAGCAGGCGAAACGCCGCCGTCGCGAAGAGGCCCAGCGTCGGCACGAGCGCCGAGGTCGGCCGGCCCTCCCAGAGCAGGACGGCGGTGAGCAGGCACAACGCTGTGATCGCCAGCAACTCGAACCACAGCCTCGGCACCTGGGAGACGAACAGGTTTCGCGCGAGCAATTTCGCGACAAAGTCGGCATGGCCCTGGAAGCGGCGGAGGAAGTGCCGCTCGCGGCCCAGCACCTTGGCCTCCTTGAGACCGCCGAGCCCCTGCTGCAGCTGCTGCAGCGCCAGCGTGGAATGCTCGACGCGCGCCGCCCCCCAGCGCCGCGTGCGGCCGCGCGTGATCCACTCGAACAGCGCCGCGGCGAGGAGGAACAGTCCCGCCACGACGAGCGTTCCCAGGGGCTCGATCCACAGCAGGAGCGCGACGATCCCCACCATCACCAGCAGCTCCGACAGGGTGGCGATCGCCAGGGAGCAGACTCCCGCGAACCCCTGCACTTCGGCGACCTGCTGGATCATCCGGGCCGAGTTGTGCCGCAGGTGCAACGTCCAGGGCTGTGCGAGGTATGTCGCAAAGAGCTGCCGGCCCAGGCTCGCCTGCAGCGCGGCGACGAACCGCGCCTGCCAGTAGGCGGCGACGAGCAGGTAGAGGATCTTCACGGCGTAGATGCCGAGCAGGGCGAGCAGGCCCGCGAGGATCCAGCGACCGTCGCCCGCGGGGCTGATCCGCGGCAGCCGGGCGTCGACAGCCGGCGGCAGCGCCGCGGCGTCGCCGACCAGCAGCCGCAGCGCCGGCACCACGACGCCGATGCCGAGCACCTCCAGTGCCATCCCGACCAGCAGCATCGCTCCGAGCGCGGCGGCGGCGCGGCGCTGCCGGGACGTGAGGATCGACCAGATTGCCTGGAGCGTGTCCACGAGCTTATCTGCGGGAAGGATTGCGGGGAGCGTGTTGCCGGGCCGCGGGGGGATGACGGTCCGGGAATGTCGCCCGCCAAGCCGGCCATCCCGACCGGGACAAAGCCGTCCGGCATCCGAGGATAATCCAGCGGGTCGCCCGACTGGCCGGGAAAAAGACGACGGCCGAAACATCGGGCCCATCCCCACCTGCCGGCCAGAACCCGGAAAGGCGTTACAGACTGCCCAGGCGGCAGCCCGGATGCCCGCAGCCGCCCCCGCTGCGATCGGGGAAGACGTTTGGCGGGCATTGAATGCAGACGCTGGGGCTCGCTGTCGACATTGATAGCGGGGGAGTGTCTTTTGCGGGACGCACGGCTGCCGCCGGGGCGGCGCTCGTCGGGTACGAGCGCACCTCCAGGGCATGCGGTCGTGTCTGGGGGGCATAGGATGGGGACGAGTCTCGAGCGGCGCGAGGTCGCCACCCGACGGTCACCGCGGCAGAGAGCCCGTCGGCTCGCAGTGGCATGCGCGGCCACGGCCCTGATCGCGACGCGCGCGTTCGCCCAGGGGCAGCAGATACCGGGCGCGGCCGACGCCCCGGCCGTGCCCGCCCGAGGCAAGCCGGCCGCAACGGCTCCCGCTGAGCCCGCAGCTGCAGCTCCGACTGTCGCACCCAAGGCCGCCACGCCGACCCCCGCAGCAGCCGCAGCAGCCGCACCGGGCGCGGCATCCGCCCCGGGCGCCGCGGCGGCTCCCGCGCCCGCCGCCGCACCGCCGGCGGTGCCGCCCGTGCCGGCACCACAGGACGCGGCGGTGCCGAACCTGGCCCAGGACTTCTCCGACCTCGACGTCGGCGGCCTGCGCGAGGCGTGGAGCAACACGCCCAGCTTCATCGGCGACGGCTGTGCCCCGAGCTCCGTGGCGTCGGACTTCGTTGTCGGCCGGCTGGTCGTGATCGCGCCGGGGCTCTTCGACAACGGGGGCGTGCTCATCGGTCCCAACACCACGGCTGCGATCTGCACGATCCCCGGCGCATTGAGCAGCGTGCAGGCGATCCAGGCGGCGGGATACCCCGCGTTCGTGCTGCCAACCCTGCAGATCGACACCGTGCCCACCACGCCCCCCACGGAGATCCCGATCGCCGGTCCGACGTCGGGCGGCATCACGCCGCTGCAGTCGCCGGCGCCGTTCACCGCCTCCGTCGACAACGCCTTCGCCACGAACCCGTTGCTCGACACCTCGCAGTACGCCGCGCAGAATCCGACGACGGTCTACGACGCCGCAAGCTCCGGAGCACTCGCCTCGAGCAGCACGCCGGTCTCAGGGCCTCAGGACGCCTTCCTCTTCTACAACTACGTCGTCAAGGTCGACTCGCTCGCCCTGATCCCCGGCCTCAACGTCGGGTTCGTGAAGCTCGTGGAGAACACGAGCCCGATCCCGCGCGACCGCGTCTATTTCAACTACAGCTACTTCCACAACGCCAACATCTCGGCGGAGCGGGCCGACGTGAACCGCTTCGTGCCCGGCTTCGAGAAGACGTTCTTCGACCAGTGGACGTCGATCGAACTGCGCACCCCGTTCGCCGCCACGCTGAGCAACACGCAGACGGTGCAGGGCGGGGCCTGCGGCGGCCTCTCTGAGTATCGCGAGATCGAGTTCGGCAACATGTCGGTGATCTTCAAGTCGTTCCTCATGCAGCGGGAGACCTGGGGCATCACCGGCGGCATGCAGGTGCTGCTCCCCACTGCGGAATCGACGTACGTCAACGGCACCAACCAGAACGGCCGGCCGACGCAGTTCGTCTACGTCGAGAACCAGTCGGTCCACACGATGCCGTTCATCGGCTCCGTCTGGGCGCCCACGGAGCGGTGGTTCAACCAGGCCATGATCCAGATGGACGTCGACACCAACGGCAGCCCCGCCTACGTCAACAGCCAGCTGCAGTCGGGCATCACGAACAAGCAGCTCGACAGCGCCGGGCGGATCATGTTTCCCACGTTCATGTACCTGAGCTTCAGCACCGGCTACTGGCTCTACCAGAGCAACGGGTCGGGGCTCACCGGCTTCTCGCCGATGATGGAGGTGCACGTCAACCAGGGCATGACGCAGTTCCAGCCGCTCAACGCCTACGGCTACACGCTCGGCAACGACCTGGGCGTGGTGTCGGTGACCAACGGTCTGGTGGGCTGCAACTTCGAGTACAACAGGCGGTCGACGATCACGTTCGCTTACGTGACGCCGCTGGGCGGCGGCTTCGACCGCTTCTTCGACGGCGAGCTTCGCGCGTTCGTCAATTGGCGGTTCGGACCGCAGAACAGGCTGACCCGGGCCCAGTTCTAGCTGTCTGTGGAAAAAGCCATCCCTGGCCTTTTTCCACGATGCGAACCTGCGAAAAGCCAAGGTTTTCTCGGTTCGCTGCCGCCGCATCCTGCGGCGAGGACCTGTCTGTGGAAAAAGCCATCCCTGGCCTTTTTCCACGAGGGCGGTTCCGTCGCCGTCTGCTCACGCTGCCAGTCGGGGCTGCCCACGCCCTCGCTCGGACGTTCGCCTCGGCCCTCCCGGCCTCGGCTCTCTGCATGTCCGCTTCGCTTCGCCATCCTGGCTTCGCTTGCTCCCATAGCCCGCTCGAGGGCGTGGCCAACCCCTCACCGAATGTTCCGTGTGGCCCTTTCTCGGGAGAGGTTGTTGCGCAGCCGTCGGCTCGGCTTGCCAGTCCGGGGCTGCCCACGCCCTCGCTCGGACGTTCGCCGCACGTTGCCCGGCCGAGGCATCTGGATCACGTCGGTGCCCGGGAGCGGACGCAAAGATCGCGTCAGGGCTCGCTCCAGGCGGCGTTCGCGGCGTAGCGGCTGCGGTGCCGCTCGAAGTCGGCCCGCTGCGCCGCATCCTGTGTCAGTGCGATCGCCTCGCCGACGCGACGCATCGCCTCCGTGAAGTCGCCGGCCCGCGCGGCCGCCGCGGCCAGCGTGTCGAGCGCGGGGCCGCGCATCTGCGGATCGTCACCCGCCAGCGCCAGGCCCTCGCGGGCGAGCGCTTCGGCCCGGCGGCCCGCCGCTACGTCGGCCGTGGGCCGCGTGGCGACGTACCAGGCGAGGGCGTTGACCACGTCCCAGCGGGAGATTCCCTTAACTCGCGGCGCGGGAGAGGCGGCGTAGAGCCGCTCGAGCCGCTCGAGCAGCGGGACGCAGTCGCCCACGCGGCCGGCGTCGGCCGCCTGCGTCTGCAGGTCCCAGAGGACGGCGGCCAGTTCGTTGGGATCGGCCGCGAGCGCGGCGGCGAACGCGTCGCCAGCCGCCGCGAACTCCCCACGCTGCTGCAGGGCGACGGCCCGCTCGCGCGGGCTGGCCTGGGCCGGAGGGGCTGTGGCTGAGCCGCCCATGGCCGCACCGCCTGTGGCCGCGCCGCCGGTATCGCCGGTGGCCGGTGGCTGCGGCCGCAGCATCACGTAGCCGCCGGCCAGGGCCGCCGCCACGGAGCCGGCCGCGATGGCGGCCAGCAGACGTCGGCCGCCCGCCGGTGTCGGCGGCCGCGCTGCGGCCGTCGGCTCGGGCTCGCGGACGGCCCGCGTCGCAGCAGGTGCCGCGGGTGCCGTCGCGGCCGCGGCCGGCGGCTGCTCGTCCGGGGCCGCATGCTCGGCCGCCGCCACGTCGCCGCTCGTCGTCAGCCCCGCCTGGCGTGCGCTGGCCCGCAGGGCGCGAACGAAATCAGAGCACGTCTGCCAACGCTTCGCGGGATCGACCGCGAGCGCCTTGGCGAGCACCCGGGCCTCGGCCGCCGGCAGCTCCATGAGATCGATCCGCCCGTCGAGCTTCGCCCGCATGATCGCGATCGGACTGGCCTCGGCGTAGGGAAGCCTGCCGGTCCGCAGCTCGAGATAGGTGATCGCCAGCGAATACTGGTCGGTCGTCGGCGACGGGTCGTAGGGAGGCGAGACCATCTCCGGCGCGGCGTATGCGAGGCTCGCCATCGTGTTCGACGTGGCCCGCACCTCGCCCTGCGCCCGGGCGAGCCCGAAGTCGCAGACCTGCACCGCATCGCCCACCAGCAGGATGTTCTGCGGCTTGATGTCGCAGTGCTGCACCGCCTTGAGGTTGTCGTCCGAGCGCCGCGAGCCGCTGTTGAAGTGGTCGAGCGCCAGCGCCGCCTGCTGCATCCACGGCAGCAGCTCGGCGGGAGCGATCGCCGTGGCGCCCGCCCGCGTGGCGTCGCGCAGGCGGTCGAACAGCGTCTGGTCGCCGAGCCCCATGGCGACGATCAGCTCGAGCGATTCCAGCGACGATGATTCCGTATCGTGGTCGGCGGCCTCGCGGGCGGGGGCCACCGAGAGGATCCGCTTCTCCGCCGCGGCCAGTTCGTCCTCGGAGAGCACGCGGCCGTCATTCGCCTTCAGCCACACGCCGAAGAGCGGCACGATGTGGGCGTGACGGATGTTCTTGATCGTCTGCAGAGCGCGATACTCCCGGCCGCCCTCCTTGCGGCCGAGGTTGGCGAGGATCTTGATCGCCACGCCCATGCCGCCCGGCGCCGTCGCCCGCCACACCTCGCCGAACCCGCCGCTGCCGAGCCGCTTCGTCAGCCGGTAGCCGGGCAGGATCACGTCGCCCGGGTGGTAGGGGAAGGTCGCCGGCCGCAGCGGGGAGGGCGTGGGCACAGCGGCCGTGGCGGCCATGTCGAAGGGCACCTGCCCGGTCGCGGCGGGATCCGACCGCGCGGCGGCGTCGGGCGGCGGGCCGGCCTCTGCTTTCCTGTCGTCCATCCGCGCTCCTCGGCCTGTCCGCGGCCGGCGGTCGCGCTCAGGGGCCGCCGCCGGCCACCGTGGATGCCGCGATCGGCAGCGTCATGAATGGTACCAAAGCAGCCGGCGACACGGACGGGTGCTGCGCGGGTGCCCCGACGGAGGCCGTGAGCTCGGGCACCCGAGCGGCGACATACTCTGCCACCTCGTCGAGCGTCACGAAGCCGTCGGCGGCAGCCGTCGCGCCGGGCTCGCGGCGTCGGCCCCCGGCCCGCGTGTCGGCCCGTCCGGCCAGGGCCTCGAGCAGGACGGTGGTGAACGCGCCGTGCCCCCACGATGCCGATTCCTGGCTCGCCTCGTCGTCGGAGGCGGCGGCCAGCACGAGGATCATGTTCTCCTGGAACTCGCGCACCGCGGTCGAGCGCCGCGCCGGGCCGAGCCCGCCCGAGTGGCAGGTGTCGACGATCGCGAGCTTGCGGCAGGGCAGCCCGTCGAGTGCCGCGAAGTCCTGCCACGTGATGCGGCCCGATCGCGCGGGGACGACGCCGTCGGGCCGCTGCTCCAGCTCGGCGTCGTGGCAGAGGTAGCAATACTCCCGCCCGGCCGACTCGTCGATCATGCCGTGCCCGGCAAGGAAGACGACGACGAGGTCGTCCGGCCCCACGTCGGCCGCCAGCCGCCGTCGCGCCTCTTCGAGCGCCTCCCGCAGCGCGGTCCGCGTGACTCCCGTGTCGAGCAGCAGCACGTTGCCGGCCACCTCGTACCGTCGTGCCGCCCGCTGCACGATGCTCTCGCCGACCGCTCGGGCATCGGCCGCCGCGTAGGCGAGGTTGCTCAGCCCCAGCCCGGCGAAGCGGTCGGCGTGGGCGTAGTGGTCGACGCCGGTGGCCACCAGGAACATCCGCGGCCTGCGGCGGGGCGCGGCGGCAGCGGCGGCCGCCGGCGTGGCGACGGTCACCTCGGCCACGTCGGTCGGCCCCGCCGCCGTGCCGACGAACACCTGCACGAGGTGCTCGGTCTCGTCGGGCAGAGGCAGATCCCAGGCGTAGGTGCGGCGGGCGGGCCGGCCCTCGGCGGCGGGCTCTTCGGCGAGGAGCTGCGGTGCGGTCGGGCCCGACACGCCGCTGGCGTAGGCCCGCAGCCGCGAGACCTCCACGCCGGCGGGAATCTCGATCGCCGCGGTGACGCGAAGCGTGGCGGCGTCGGCCGCGGTGTCGGACCGCGGCGTCACGATGCTCACCTCGGGCGTGGCGACGATCAGCTCCGGCAGCACGATCGCCGACGACTTCGGCACGTCGCGGGCCGCCGTCCGCAAGGCCGCGCCGATGCTGCCCGCCGCCAGCAGCTGCGACATGATGTCGGGCCGTTCGAGCCGCCGGCGGAACTGGGCGGCCCGGAAAAACCGGGGCAGCCGCTCGACGCCGCGGTTCACGAGCCAGCCGAACAGGGTGTCGCCGTTGGCGCTGGCGGCGTAGTAGCCGCGCGGCGACCAGAACGCCCATTCGCGGTCGGCGGCCAGGTGGAGGCTGGCGATGTTTTCCCAGGCGGGGAGGCGGTTGAAGGGGTCGGCGGCCTGGCCGTCGCGCGCGACGGTCAGCGACATCTGCGTGGGCCAGGTGCAGCCTGCCAGCGCCGCCAGCACAGCCTGGCCGTCGGCCGCCTCCCGCGTCGCCGGCTGCGGCCCGCCGGACTCTCCCCACGTTGCCTTGGCGATCGCGTCCCCGACACGGACGTCGCGGCCGGCGAGCGGCCCGGCCTCGTCCACGGATTCGACCACGGCTCTGCCGTTCTCGATTTTCAGTCCGACGCCCCAGCGTTCGAAGAGCGGGCCGCCCGCACCGACGCCCGCGAGCGGCCAGAGCATGACGAGCCCGTCGCGGCCGCCGCTGGCCAGCCAGCGGCCGTCCTGCGAGACCGCCACCGAGAGCACGCCATCCTCATGCCCGCGATACCGGCGGACGATCGGGCAGGGGCCCCTCTCGACGAGCTCGTGCACGAACAGACCGCGGTCGGTGCCGAGCACAACGGCCCAGGGCTCGGCCTGACCGTCGCGCGAGAGCCAGGCCACGCAGGTCTCCGCCGGACCGAGACGCCCCTGCCAGGAGAGCTCGAGATCGATCGTGCCGACAGGCTGCCCTCCTCGGGACAGCTGCCAGGTCTCGAAACCCTCGCGCTGGCCCGCGGCCCGCGCGAGCGTCCATGTACCGGGCCGGCCCGCGGCGGCCGTCCACCCGTCCGCGGCGCCCACGGGCGCGACGGCGAGTGCGTCGAGGTCGAAGGCTTCGGTGAGTTCCGGCCGCTGCGGGCCGTCGGCCGACTGCAGCCCGATGGCGATCCGCCGCGGCGGCGCGTCGTCCTGCTGCTTCGCGAAGGCGACGCGGCCGATCCGTCGGCCGACACCGCCGAGCCGCCGTCCGCCGCGGGCGGCCGTGGCCGCATCGCCGGCGGGAGGCTCGGCGTCGAGCCGATCGACGAGGATCTCGTGGCTCCAGCCCCCGGCGGCGGCGAACAGCCTTCCGTCGGCGCTCGTCGCCACGGACCGCACCGCGGCGGGCATGGGCCGCGACGAGACCCGTCGCGCGGCCGCGACGTCCCAGATCTCCACGCGGGCCGGGGAGCCCGCCTTCGTCGCCACGCCGACGACGACACGCCGGCCGTCCGGCGACACGGCGAGCGACTCGGCGGCCGGGCTGACCTCGAGCAGGGCGGGCGGACGATCGGCGGCGGCGAGATCCCAGACGGCGACCCGGCCGGCGAGGTCGGAGGCGGCGAGGAACCGGCCATCGGGCGAGGCATCCATGGCGAGCACCACGCCCTTCATGTCGAGCGGCAGCTGCCGTCGCGCCGGTGCCGCCGGCTGTGCGGCCTTGCCGTCGGTGCCGGCGGCCGCGGGGGCGACCAGCTCGATCCGCCACAGCGGCGTCGTCGCGCCGGCCGGCGAGACGACGACGGGAATCGCGACGCCCTCGCGCACCGCGGCGAGCGGCCGCGTGGCCGGGAGGAGCCGCAGCGCCGCCGCGCGGTCGGCGCCGAGCCGCGCGTCGTCGCTGGCTGCGATCTCGATGGGCCGCCAGTCCGCGGCGCGGCTCCACGCGAACACCCGGCCGTCGACGTCGGAAGAAAAAAGCCAGGCAGCGTCCGGGGAGAAGTCGGCCGCGACCACGCTGCCGCGGTGGCCGGTCCGCTCGCCGCCTCCGAGCACCGCGACGAGCCCGCCGTCCGCCGGGTCGACGACGAGGATCTCCCCCGTGCTTCCCATGGCACCGCTGCCGCCGACCGCCATCACCGGCTTTTCCTGCGGCGACACCGCGATCGCCTGGATCGCCCCGCGGGTGCCGCGGGCCACCTGCCACCGCACGACCCGGTCGCGAACCCGCCTGCGGCCGATGTCGCGGGCGTTCACGCCCGCCGCCGCGCCGCGGATGTCCCAGATCATCGCCACCTTGTCCCTGCCGCCCGAGGCGAGCTGGCCCGCGGGGAAGAAGGCGAGACTGCGAACCTCGGCGGTGTGGCCCGGCAGGTCGAGCCGCAGGATGGGGTCGAGGGCCTCGCGCTCGATGTCGGCGACGGCCGTCGAGAGGGCCGCGATCGCCGCTGCGACCGCCAGGCAGCAGATCGGCCGCGTCCTCGGGCCGGCGCTCGGACCGGCAATGGTGGGCATGCGTGGGCCTCGTGCGGCCGCGCCGGGCGGCTACTGCTGCGTGGTGCGGGAGGAGCGGAGCGGGATGTCGAGGAAGAGCTCCGGGTCGTCCGTCGACACGGCGATGCCGTAGCTCGACGTCTCGTCGCCCTGCGGCGGCTCGACGTGGATCACACGCCGGCCCGCGCCGAGCCCGTCGGCCCGCTCCACGACCTTGCGGACCGGCCCGCGTGACTGCACGCCGTCGGCCGAGCGTTTCCGGATCGCGTCCATCGTGGCATCGGCCTCCTTCTTCGCGGCGGCCTGCGCCGAAGTGAGCGGCGTGGCCCCCGTCCTGCCGGCCTTGAACACGGCGCTGGTGAGCAGCTTCAGGTCGTCGCTGGGCTCCTGCAGCGCGACGACAACGAGCTTCTCCTCTCCGGCCGGCTCGGCGAAGGTGAAGAAGCCGCCGTCGTCCGGCAGCGAGATCTCGACGCCCGTCTTCACCAGCGGCGGCTTCTCATCGCCCGCGGGGAGCAGGCAGGATCGTTCGCCGGTGGGCCCCTCGTTGAAGACGTAGACGTAGACGTCGTCCTGCGGCTTGATCCGCACGAGGAACGAGTCTCCCACCTTGAACGTGTGCTTGTGCGGGTCGACGAACCGCTCCCTGCCGGTGTCGTCGATCGCGATCACGGTGTATTCGAGGGCGATCGAGTTGACGTTCTTCGGCAGCTGCTTGCGGATCACGTTCCGTTCGCGGACCTGCGTCGCCGGCTCGGCGGCCGGTGAGCTGGCGGCGGAGAAGGCGACCATGATTACCGCTGCGGCCAGGATCACCGCTGCGGCCAACCGGCCCGGGATGGAAAACGTTCGCATGGTCGATGCCTCCCGCGGAGCGGCGCGGCTCCGAGCGCGTCGGGGTGTTGTTCACCGGGGCGCTCGCGACCGGCGGCCGCCCGGCGTCGGCGGGCGGCTTGACGCCCTCGAACCGATGCTCCAGCATAACGCCCGGCAGAAGGCCGGGTCGACGATCCGGGATCAGTCCCCCTTCGAACCGCCACCGCACCCGGTTTCCCCGGAGCCGCCGTGAACGAACCGCTGCGACTCTCCCTGCGGCAGGAAGGCCGGTCCACGTTCTCGGCCGACTCCACGGTGCCAGTGGAGCTCGGACGTTTCGATCCCACCAGGCCGCACCCCGACGTGCTCTTCGAGGCCGTCGAGGCGGGCGACGGCGTCCGGATCGCCATCGCGGAGCCGCGCGAAAGCGAGGTGTCGCGGCGGCAGGCACGGCTGGAGTCCGTCGCGGGCGGCCGGCTCCGCGTCACGAACCTCAGCACGTCGATCGCGATCCGCTGCTTCGGCCGTGCCGACGTCGCTCCCTCGGCCGCGGTCGAGCTGCCGCTGCCGACGAGCTTCCAGATCGGCCGGGTCGTGGTGTCGGTGGAGGTCGCCGTCGGGAGCCCGACGGGCGGGCCGGCGTCGGCGCCGCCAGCGCTGCGCACGCTCGACCAGCCCACGATGTTCCTGGGGCAGGCCGCGGAGAAGGGCACCCCGGCGATCACGGCGCTGCTGCCTGCGGTCGAGGCGGCGGGCGGCTCGGACATCGTCACTTGGTGGCGGCGTGTGATCGGCGTGCTGCAGAGCGCGTCGAGCTCGACCGATTTCTTCCACAAGGCGGCCGACTCGCTCGTCGAGCTGGTCGGCCTGCACCTCGGCGCCGTGTTCCTGCGCGAGGGCAACGAATGGAAGCCGGCGGCCATCGCGTCGCGGGATGAGTCGCGGGCCCGGCCGAGCACGAGCGTGCTGGCGCGGGTGCTCAACGAGAAGCGGACGTTCTGGAACAGAGTCGACTTGGGTGTCGACGTGCTTTCGAGCATGGCCGTGCTCGACGCCTACGTCGCAGCCCCGATCCTCAGCCAGAGCGGAGACGTGCTCGGTGCGCTGTACGGCCATCGCGAGGGCCGCGCCGCCCAGGGGAAGTACGAGATCTCCGAGCTCGAGGCCCTGCTCGTGGAAACGCTCGCCTGCGGGGTCGCCACCGGCCTCGCCCGGCTGGAGCAGGAGAAGGAGACGGTCCGCCAGAAGGTGCAGTTCGAGCAGTTCTTCTCGCCACAGCTGTCGGAGCGGCTCGAGCAGGAGCCCGACCTGCTGCGCGGCCGCGACGCGGAGGTGTCGGTGCTCTTCTGCGACCTGCGCGGATTCAGCGGCGTGAGCGAGCGGCTCGGGCCGGCCCAGACGATGGAGTGGATCGGGGGCGTGCTCAATCCCCTCTCCGACGAGGTCGTCGTGAACGGCGGCGTGCTCGTCGACTACGTCGGCGACGAACTGCTGGCGATGTGGGGCGCGCCGACCGCGCAGGCCGATCACGCCGCGCTCGCCTGCCGGACGGCCCAGCGGATGGTCGCCGCCAGGGCGGGGATCGACGAGCAGTGGTCGCGGGTCATCGGCGGACCGACACGGTTCGGCATCGGCATCAACTCCTGCACCGCGCGGGTAGGCAACACCGGCTCGGCGCGGAAATTCAAGTACGGACCGCTCGGCAACGGCGTCAACCTCGGGAGCCGCGTGCAGGGCGCGACGAAGTACCTGCGGGTGGACGCCATTATCACCGGTTCGACCCGGCGGCTGCTCGACGACTCGTTCCGGGTCCGCAGGCTGTGCGCGGTGCAGGTGGTGAACATCGTCGAGCCCGTCGAGCTGTTCGAGCTCGACTGCGACGGCGGCCCGGGACGCGACGAGCTCTTCACGCGGTACGAGGAGGCGCTCACGGCGTTCGACGCCCGCGAGTTCTCCACCGCCGCGCGGCACTTGGGGGGCATTCTCGGCGCGTTTCCGGGGGACGGGCCGACGCTCGTGCTCCTCTCGCGGGCCGTGGCGGCGATGGTCGACGAGCCAGAGGATTTCACGCCGGTCTGGCGGCTGCCCGGGAAGTGACCGCAGCGTGCGGGAGGAGCGTCCGATGCCGCGGTGGCCCCGGTTTCCCGTCGTCTACGAGATCAACGCCTGGGTGTGGCTGCACGAGCTGTCGCGGGCGGCGGGCACGGCCGTGACCCTGGCGACGGTGCCTCAGGAGGAGCTCGACCGGATCGCGGCCCTCGGCTTCGACGGCGTCTGGCTGATGGGCGTATGGCGGCGGAGCGCCGGCGGCCGGCGTGTCGCCCGGGAGCATGCGGGGCTCCAGGACGAGTTTCGCCGCGCACTGCCCGACTATCGTCCGGAGGACGTCGTCGGCTCGCCCTACTGCGTCGCGGACTACGCCGTCGACGACGCGCTCGGGGGCGACGCCGGACTGGCCGACCTGCGGCGCCGGCTCGACCGGCTGGGACTGCGGCTCATGCTCGACTTCGTGCCCAACCATCTCGCCGTCGACCATCACTGGGTCGAGGCCCATCCCGAGCGGCTCGTGCACGGCGACGAAAGCACGCTCGCGACCGAGCCGGGCAACTGGTTCGCCGCGGCCGGCCGCGACGCAGCGGCCCGGGCGTTCGCGCACGGCCGCGATCCCTGCTTCAGCGGCTGGACCGACACCGTGCAGGTCGATTACCGCCGGCCGGAGGCCCGCCGCGCCATGGCCGAGATCCTCCTCTCGATCGCCGAGCGGTGCGACGGCGCCCGCTGCGACATGGCGATGCTCGTCACCCGCGAGGTGTTCGGCCGCACCTGGGGCGGCGCGTTCGACCCGCCGCGGGCGGAGTTCTGGCCGGCCGCGATCACCGACCTGCGGGCCCGCCACCCCGGCTTCCTCACGCTGGCCGAGGTCTACTGGGACATGGAGTGGGAGCTCCAGCAGCAGGGCTTCGACTACACCTACGACAAGCGGCTCTACGATCGCCTGCTCGCCGGCGACGCCGCCGCGGTGCGGGCCCATCTCGTGGCCGACGTGGACTTCCAGGCGCGGCTGGCCCGCTTCGTGGAGAACCACGACGAGCGCCGGGCGGCCGAGGCCTTCGGCATGGAGGGGAGCCGCGCGGCCGCCGTGCTCGCGCTCACGCTCCCGGGGTTTCGCCTCGTCCACGAGGGCAAGCTCGACGGCCGGCGGGTGAAGCTGCCGGTGCAGCTGGGCCGACGGCCCGCCGAGGAGGCCGTGCCTGGGCTGGCGGAGTTCCACCGCCGGCTGCTGGCGGCGCTCAGGCATCCAGTGTTCCACGACGGCCACTGGCGGCTGGTGGATCCGCGCGAGGGCCGGCCCGGTGACGACACGCACCGGCACGTCGTGGCGCACCGCTGGTCTCACGGCGATGACCTCCGGCTCGTGGTGGTGAACCTGGCGGCAGGTGCGGCGCGGTGCCGCGTGCCGCTCGACATCGCCGGGCTCGCGGGCCGCGGCTGGCGGTTTCGCGATCTGCTGGGCGGTGCGGAGTGGACACAGGGGGGCGACGAACTCGCCCACGAGGGCCTCTTCCTCGACATGCTTGGCCACGGCCATCACGTCTTCGACATCCGGTCGGCGTCCTGAGGCCGCTCCTGTTTCGCGGGGCGACTCTCGCCGCAGGCCTGCGTTCCGGCGCCCAGCCGGCCCGGGGCAGCCTTGGCCCTCGCTCGGACGTGCGCTGCGGCCCTCCTGGCCTCCGCTTCCTGCGGCAGAAGCTGCGCTGCGCAATCCTTGCTCCGCTTGCTTCCACAGCCCGCTCGAGGACCAAGGCTGCCCCGGGCCTTCCGCCACGAGTGCTCACCGTCTCGCACCACGGGAGGCTTCGGGCCACCCGTGCCCCGAGAGCCGGCGTGAGTTGACAAGCGCAGGCATGGATGCCGAAGCGCAGTCAGCTTCGAGTGAGCGGAGGCCTGGAGGGCCGCAGCGAACGTCCGGCGACGGGGTGCGGGTGACCCGAAGCCGGCGCCGACGGCGCGAAAGATGCCGGGCGCCTATGGGCGGAACTCCGCCGGGGCCGGGGCCTGCGCCAGCTCGTTGGCGCGGTAGAGCTCGACGAGCCGCTCGAGCAGCTCGATCTCGCAGCGGCACTGCTCGCCGGCCTCCGTGTCGGCGACGGTGCGGGGGCGGTCGCGCCGGCGGACCTCGGTGACCGTCGGGATGATGTCGACGCCGTCGCGGACCGCCGCCTCGATCGAGTCGAAGTGGTGGTGCAGCGCCAGCAGTGTGCGGTCGGCCTCCTGCACGAGCGTGTAGCCGTGGTCGCCGTAGGCCTCCGAGAAGGCGCCGTCGATCGTGATCGCCTTGCCGCTCCGCTTCAGCGGCGGCTCGCCGGCCTCCACCTTCACCGGCACGTGGCCGTTGACGATCAGGCCCTCCGCGGGATCGACGCCGAATTCGGCCAGCAACTTCTCGCAGAACCAGGGCTCGTGGATGAGCGCGAAGTAGGGGTCTTTCGTCTCGCGGTGCGTGTGCTCGTCGGCGACGAAGCAGCGCTCGAACGTCGTGATGCGGTCCTTGCCGAAGAGGGGCGACCGCGGCCCGCTCCAGAGGTACCAGAGGAGGTCGAGCTGCTCCGGCCGGCGCTCCTCGATCGCGCGAAACACCACCCGCTCGATCTCGTCGTAGAGCGCCCGGCCGCGATGCATTCGGCCCAGCACCGGCATCGGCAGGAAGTCGCCGTGCGGGTCGCTGGGGACGCAGCCGTGGAAGACGAGGTGCTCGTTGCGTCGCAGGTACATCGCGCCGCGACGCACGACGTAGCGGACGTGCTCCCAGAGCTTCTGGCTGTGCACGAACGAGTGCCGCATGCGGGCGAGGCAGTCGGCCTCCTCTGGCGACAGCCGGTAGGGATCGGCCGGGTCGATCGTGGGAAAGAGGGTGTCGCGCAGCGGATGCACGCCTCCCTCGCACGCCACGGTGCCGGCCGCGAAGTCGATGCGGTGCAGCAGCCGCCTGTCGTCCATGCCCCATTCCGGGTGCCTCGCGATGAGCGGCCCCTCGAGCTTGAACTGCATCACCGCCGCCGCCTTGTGCATGCGGGCGACCAGGTCGTCGGGCCGCAGCCCCGAGACGGCGGGCCGGAAGTGAACGCAGGGGTCGCCGGCATAGGCGGTGGCGGCGAGCCGCTCCAGCGGCGTGGTCGGGATGCCGTAGCCCTCGTCGATCTGGCGGATCCGCCGGTAGCGCAGCGAGATCCGCAGCACGTGGCAGATGAGCGGCTCGTGCCCCATGGCCGCGCCCAGCCAGGCCACGTCGTGGTTGCCCCACACGAAGGAGACGTTGGGCTGGTGCCGCAGGTATTCGACAACGCGGTCGCCCCGCGGCCCGCGGTCCCAGCAGTCGCCCGCGATGATCAGCTCGTGGACGGCGAGGTTGCGCACCAGCCGGCAGGTGACGTGCACCAGGTGCAGCGCGCGGCCCCGCCGCAGCAGTTGGTCGACGATCGCGTCGACGAACTGCCGGCCGCGGTCGGCCGTCGGCTCGTGCACGAGCTCCGCGTAGAGCTCCGCGTATTCCGGCGGGAAGATCCGGAGCGTGCGCTTGAAGCTGTAGCGGGCGGCGAGCACGCGGATCAGCTCGAAGAGGTGCCGCAGCATCCGTCGGGAGAACTCGCGAACCTGCTCCTGGTCGGTCGCCTCGGACTCCAGCCGCGCCGTGACCTCGGCCGGATAGAAGATGAGCGTGAGGAAGTCCTGGAACTCCTGCGGCGTCATCCGGTCGCGGAACAGCCGCTCCACGAGCGGCCGCAGCGTGCCCGAGGCGTTGTTGATGACGTGCCGCAGCTTGCGGTGCTCGCCATGCACGTCGCTGATGACGTGGATCGTGCCCATCGGGAGCGTGAGGATCGCGGAGAGCCTCGCGATCTCGGCGAAGGCTGCGTCGATGTTGGGAAACTGCCGCGCCAGCGGACGCAGAAGCGCCAGCTCGCGTGCGGTGGGCCGCGCCGGCGGCGCCGCGGGCTCGTCGGGAACGTCGCCGTCCGTCGGCCCCATGGGGATGTCCGAGTCCTGCGGGAAGAGGGGAGGGGCGCAGCGGCGGCGGTGACGTGCCTGCCGTGGCCGTGGTAACGCGCCGAGTTGCACCGGATGACACGGCATTTCTATCCTAACGGCCCGCGTTTCGCATCCGGCCCGAGTGCGGGCCCCTTGCCCTTCCGGAGCTGCCGCATGTCCTCCACGACGATCGACCCGAAGACGGCGCAGAGCAAGGCGGCCCCGGCATCGGGCGACGCCGCCCGGGCCGCGATCACCGCGATGCGGACGCTGGCGATGGACGCCGTGCAGACGGCCAACTCCGGGCACCCCGGCACGCCGGTGTCGCTCGCGCCGGTCGTCTACACGCTGTTCCAGGACGTGATGCGGTACGACCCGGCCGATCCGGTCTGGCCCAACCGCGACCGGTTCGTGCTCTCGGCCGGGCACGCCTCGATGCTGCTCTACGGCATCCTCCACCTGATGAAGGTCCGCACCGTCGAGCACGAAACGAAGGTCGTCGACACGCCGGCCGTGACGCTCGACGACATCAAGCGGTTTCGGCAGCTCGGCAGCGTGTGCGCCGGCCATCCGGAATACCGGTTCTGCTCGGGCGTCGAGACCACGACCGGCCCTCTCGGCAACGGCGCGGCGACCAGCGTGGGCATGGCGATCGCCGGCAAGTGGCTGGCGGCCCGCTACAACCGGCCCGGCTACGACCTGTTCGACTACCGCGTCTACGCACTCGCCGGCGACGGCTGCATGATGGAGGGCGTCGCCAGCGAGGCGGCGAGCCTCGCCGGGCACCTGCAGCTCGACAACCTCTGCTGGATCTACGACAGCAACCGGATCACGATCGAGGGGGAGACCGACCTGGCGTTCACCGAGGACGTCGGCGCCCGGTTCCTCGCCTACGGCTGGAACGTGCTGCGGGTGGCCGACGTCAACGACCTGCCGCGGCTCTTGCACGTGCTGAAGCAGGCGGGGGAGACGAAGGGCCGCCCGACGTTCGTCGTGGCCGACAGCCACATCGCCTGGGGCGTGCCGGGCAAGCAGGACCATCATTCCGCCCACGGCGAGCCGCTCGGCTGGGACGCCATCAAGGCGGCCAAGGCCTTCTACGGCACCGACCCCGAGGCGAAGTTCGAGGTGCCGCAGGACGTCTACGCGACCTTCGAGCAGGGCGTGGGACGCACGGGGGCGCAGGCGAGCAAGGCCTGGAACGACCTGTTTGCGAAGTACAAGGCGGCGCATCCCGAGCAGGCCCGCGAGATCGAGCTGATGCAGCACCGCGACCTGCCCGCCGGCTGGGACAAGGACATCCCCACGTTCCCGTGGGGCGACGTCGAGGATCCGAAGAACCCCGGCAAGACGAAGAAGGCGGCCGTGGCCAGCCGCGACTCCTCCGGCAAGGTGCTCAATGCCATCGCGAAGCGGGTGCCATGGCTGATCGGCGGGTCGGCAGACCTGGCGCCCTCGACGAAGACGCTGCTGGGCTTCGACGGGGCGGGCCACTTCCAGGCCGCCACGCCCGGCGGCCGCAATCTGCACTTCGGCGTCCGCGAGCACGCCATGGGCGCGGCGCTCAACGGCATGTCGCTGTGCCGGGTGCGTCCGTACGGCTCGGGCTTCCTCATCTTCTCCGACTACGGCCGCGGCGCGCTGCGGCTGGGCTCCTTGATGGAGCTGCCTGTCATCTACGTCTTCACGCACGACAGCCTGGGCGTCGGCGAGGACGGGCCGACGCATCAGCCCATCGAGCACCTCGCGTCGCTCCGCGCGATGCCGGGCCTGACGGTGCTGCGGCCGGCCGACGCCAACGAGGTGGCCGAGGCCTGGCGGTGGATCATGCCGCAGAAGCACCGGCCCGTGTGCCTGATCCTCACGCGGCAGGAGCTGCCGACCCTCGACCGCACCGCGTGCGGGCCGGCGGCGGGCCTGCACAAGGGGGGCTACGTGCTCGCCGACGCGCCGCAGGGGCGGCCGCAGGTGATCCTCGTCGGCTCGGGCAGCGAGGTGTCGCTGTGCATGGAGGCCCGCGACGCGCTGGCGGCCGAGGGCATCCAGGCCCGGGTCGTGAGCATGCCCTCGTGGGAGCTCTTCGAGGAGGAGTGCGGCCGCGATCCGTCCTATCGCGAGCAGGTGCTGCCCGCGGCGGTGAAGGCCCGCGTGGCCGTGGAGATGGGCTCGACGCTCGGCTGGGCGAAGTACGTCGGCGCCGAGGGCGCCGTCATCGGCATGTCGACGTTCGGCGCGTCGGCGCCGCTCAAGGACCTGCTCAAGCACTTTGGATTCACGAAGGAGCACGTCGTCGCGGAGGCGAAGAAGCAGCTCGCCCGCTGACGCACGATCGTGCCCACGATCCCGCGACGGGCCCTTGCCCGTGCCGTTCCACGGACCGGACTCACCCCGATCATGACCGTATCCAGCCAGACGACGGTCTTCGAGCAGGCGGCCGACATGGTGCGGGCCGGGGATCGCGTCGGGCTGGGGTCTGGCCGCGCGTCGGCCCGCTTCATCGACACGCTCGGCGCGCGGGTGCGGGCCGGACTCGTCGTCCACGGCTTCCCCACGTCTCTGGCCGCGGAGCGGCAGGCTCGCGAGCAGGGCATCCCGCTGCTCGATCCCGTCGACGCCGCGGACGGCCTCGACATCGCCGTGGACGGGGCCGACCAGTTCACGCCGACGGGGCTCGACCTCATCAAGGGGTTCGGCCGCTGCGCGCTGCGGGAGATGGTGGTGGCCCGGCTGGCGGCCCGCTTCGTCATCCTGGTCGGGCCCGGCAAGCGGGCCGGTCGGCTGGGCGAGCCGGCAGCCGACGGGCGGCCGATGCGGCTGCCGGTGGAGGTGACGCCGTTCGCCGAGCCGTTCGTGGCCCGCGCGATCGAGCGGCTGGGCCTCGTGCCGGAGCCATGGTGCGTCGACGGCTGCCGGGGCCTCACCGACGACCGCCACCACATCCTCGACTGCCGCATGGAGCCGGTCGACGATCCGGCGGCGCTCGACCGGGCGATCCGCGGGATTCCGGGCGTCGTGGGGACGGGCTTCTTCCTGCACATGGCCGACAGGGTGCTCGAGGGGGACGAATCGTTCCGCATGCTGGCGGAGCACGTGCGGCACAGGAGCTCGGCGGAACGGCCGGCCGCGGCGTCTGGGCCGCGCGGGAGGCAGCCGAGATGAGCGCGCGTGTGATCGAGGTGCTGCCGGACGCCGAGGGCGTCGCGCGGAGGGCGCTGGCGGCCTGGCGCAGTCATGCCCATGCGGCGGTGGCCTCCCGCGGCGCGTTTCGCGTGCTGCTCTCGGGCGGCAGCACGCCGCGACGGCTCTTCCAGCTCCTGGCCGCGCGCGACGTCCGCGACACGCTCCCCTGGCAGACGACGCAGCTCTTCTGGGGAGACGAGCGGTGCGTGCCTCCGGACCACCCCGACTCGAACTACCGCATGACCCGCGAGACGCTGCTCGACGTGGTCGGCCCGCCGGCCGATCAGGTGCACAGGCTCGAGGGGGAGCGAAGCGACCTCGATGCCGCCGCCCGCGACTACCAGGCTGCCGTGGCGCGGGCCTTCGCCATCGACGTCGACGGGCCGCCACCCCGGTTCGATCTGGTGCTCCTGGGCATGGGTGCCGACGCGCACACGGCGTCGCTCTTTCCCGGCACGCGGGCCCTCGGCGAGACCCGCCGCTGGTTCGTCGCCAACGACGTGCCGCAGCTGGCGACCCGCCGGCTCACGGCCACCTATCCGCTGCTCGGCGCGGCCCGGGCAGTGATGTTTCTCGCGGCCGGCGCGGACAAGGCGCCGGCGCTCTCGCGCGTGCTGGCGGCGGCAGGCGATCCGACGGCGGCGCCGGCGCGGGGCGTCGCGCCGGCGGGTACGCTGGAATGGGTGGTCGATCGCGCCGCGGCGGCCGGGATCCCCGCGGACTGCCCATACACCAGGAGGGACCATGCCGGTTGACAATCTTTCCGTGCGGCTCGCGCCGTCGATCCTCGCCGCCGACTTCACGCGCCTGGGCGACCAGGTGCGCGAGGTCGAGGCCGCCGGAGCCAGCCGCATCCATGTCGACGTCATGGACGGCCACTTCGTGCCCAACATCTCGATGGGACCGCTGGTGGTGGAGGCGCTGCGACGGGCGACGCGGCTGCCGCTCGAGACCCACCTGATGGTGAGCGATCCCGACCGGTATCTCGAGGCCTTCGCCCGCGCCGGCTCGAACTCGCTCTTGGTGCAGGTGGAGGGCAGCCGTCATCTGCACCGCACCATCCAGTCGATCAACGACCTCGGCCTGTCGGCCGGCGTGGTGCTCAATCCCGCCACCTCGGTGTGGATGATCGAGGAGGTGCTCGACATGGTCGACCTCGTGCTGGTGATGACGGTGAACCCCGGCTTCGGCGGGCAGAAATACCTCGCCGAGACGGAAGGGAAGATTCGCACGCTCCGCGGCCTGCTCGATCAGCGGGAGCGGCGGATCGAACTCGAGGTGGATGGCGGCATCACGGCGGCCAGCGCCCCGCGGGCGGTGGCGGCGGGCGCCCGCGTGCTCGTGGCCGGGTCGAGCGTGTTTGGCCACGCGGGGGGCATCGCCGCCGGCATGACCGCGCTCCAGGAAAGCGTGCGGCAGCCGGTCGGCTGACGGGCGCGGGCCGCTAGGGCTTGTGGAGGATGCGCGGCCCGTCCGCCTCGTACGCGCCCTTGCCTCCCTGGTAGCGGCTGCCGTGCCACCAGTTGAGCACATTCTTCTTGGGAATGATGATCCCGGTGTAGTCCATTCCCCAGGTGCCCTCGCCCTCACGCCGCGGTTCGCCATGGTGCGACTTCACCGGGGCGCCGCCGCCGACGTAGTAGCCCACCTCGTGCGGCGACTCCGCCGGCGTGGCGAGTGGTGACACGCACTCTGGGTTCCCGGCACGATCGAACTGATTTCCCTGGAAGTGCTTCCGCTCGGTCGCGGGCCGCCCCATCCAGGGCGTCCAGTCGTGGTTGTGGGCGGCGGCCGGCGCGGCCAGTGCCGCACCGGCGACGACGGCCAATCCCAGGACGATCGCCCCATGCGTGCGCGTTTTCGCCATGCTTCTCACTCCGCGTTCGTTCCCCCGGCTGCGGCCGCCGCGCATCCTGCGCGAAGCCGCGTCGACGCCTCCTCGCTAGATCGCCGCGACGGGGCCATTCGGCCGATCTTTCGGCCGGTGGCCCGCGCAGTCGGCAGAAACGCCAAAGTCGTCCCTGTCGGCACGACCGATACAGGTGGCAACCCCCGTGGAGGGGAGGAGGCCGCGCGGCGCGACCTCCGTGGCACGGGACCGGCCGCCCGCCGCGGCCGTTCTCGGATCGATCCACGAGGATGAAGCACGTGTCTGCCAACGACGGGCCGGAGATCCGGCCTGCCCCGCCTGTGAGCCGGCCAGCGGTTCCATGGTCGCCGTGCGCGCGCGGGCGACTGGCCCTGCGCCTGCTCGTGGCGGCCTGGGCGGCGGCGCGTGCCGTCGCGGCGTTTGCTCAGCCGCCGCCGCCCGATCCGCTGCCGGCGGGCATCTGGACACCTGCGCCGCTCGCGCTGCCGTCGGCGGCGACGGCGTTCGGCGATGGCATCGGTTCCGAGTCCGATCTGTGGCCGACGCCGCTGCCCGACGTGGACGGTCTGATATCCATGCCCTTCGGCAGGGGCGTCGAGCCCTGTGACTTCGACGACTTCGACGACTTCGACGACGTCGGCGGGATGTCGGTCGGCCGCGTCGTGCCCGTGTCGGCGCTGGACGACTCCAGGGCCGCGTCGGAGAGCGTCCGCGGCCCTCCGATTCTCCGGCCGCCCGCGGAGAACGCCTACGACCTCGCCGGGGAGCGGTCCATTGTGGATCCGCTCTTCCGCTATTCCTCGTACCCGCCCGCCGGGTTCACGGGCAGTTCGAGCGTGATCCCCGAGGAACGGCAGGAATCGTCGCACTTCGTCCCGATCGAGGACCGCTGGCGGACCGGGCTCAAGCCGTGGGATCGCTACGGCCGCGGACATCCGCGGCTGGAGGACTATCCCTACGCGCTGGGCAACGGCTTCAACCCGTACACGCAGAACCTCCTCAAGGAGGACTACCCGATCATCGGGCAGGAGACGTTCTTCAACCTCGCCGTGATCAGCCGCACGATCGCCAACTTCCGGCAGGTGCCCACGCCCAATACGCCGTTCGAGTCGACGCCCACGCCCGGACAGGAGGACTTCTACGGCAACCCCAACGGCTTCTTCTTCCTGCAGTACTACACCATCGCGATGGACCTGATCCACGGCGACCGGGCGTTCAAGCCCAACGACTGGCGGATCAGGATCGCGCCGGTCGTCAACACGAACTACCTCGAGGTCTACGAGCTCGGCGTGGTGAGCCCCGACGTCGGTCAGGGCCGCCGCCGCTCGCGCGGGTTCGCCACGCTCGAGGAGTGGTGGCTCGAGGCGAAGCTGGCGGACCTGAGCCCCGACTACGACTTCCTCTCGATCCGCGGCGGCTCGCAACCGTTCACGAGCGACTTCCGCGGCTTCATCTTCAGCGACCTGAACCGCTCGATCCGCCTCTTCGGCACGCGGCTGGCCAACCGCGACCAGTTCAACCTGATCGCCTTTGACCAGCGGGAGAAGGACACCAACAGCTTCCTCAACTCCTTCGACCCGCGCAACCAGCAGGTCATCATCGCCAACTACTACCGACAGGACTTCATCTGGCCCGGGCACACGATCCAGACGAGCTTCCACTACGACCACGACCAGGCGACGCTGAAATACGACAAGAACGGCTTCCTCGTGCGGCCCGACCCGATCGGCATCGCCACGCCGCACGAGGTCAACGCCTGCTACGCCGGCATTGCCAGCGACGGCCACATCAACGAGCTCAACGTCACCGGCGCGTTCTACTACGCATTCGGCCACGACACTCTCAACCAGATGGCCCTGCGGCCGGTCGACATCGGCGCGACCATGGCGGCACTCGAGCTCTCCTACTCGCCCGACTGGATCCGGTTCCGCAGCTCCGTCTTCTTCGCCTCGGGCGACAACAACGTCAACGACGGCAAGGGCGGCGGCTTCGACGGCATCATCGACAACACGCAGTTCGCGGGGGGTGAGTTCAGCTTTTGGGTCCGCCAGCAGATCAAGCTGCTGGGCACGAACCTCAAGAACCTGCTGTCGATCTACCCCGACCTGCGGGCCAGCAACAAGTTCCAGTCGCAGGCCAACTTCGTGAATCCGGGCCTGCAGCTCTACAACGTGGGCGTCGACTTCGAGGTGACGCAGCGGACGCGGCTGGTAACCAACTGCAACTTCCTCTTCTTCGACACCACCAAGACGCTCGAGTCGCTGGTGTTCCAGAACAACATTTCCAAGTCGATCGGCACCGACCTGAGCCTGGGCATGGAAACGCGGCCGTTCCTCAACAACAATATGATCTTCCGGTCGGGCGTCTCGGGCCTCCTCGTGGGCAACGGCTTCAAGGCGCTCTACGGCAACGTCGACGGCGGGCTCGACAATCTGTTCGCCGCGTTCCTCGACCTGGAAGTGGCGTTCTGACGTCGGCGTCGCGGCCCGTTGGCCCGCCGTCGACCGGGATGGCCTGGTGCCGCAGGAAGGGAGTGGTGCGTCGTGAAGCCGAACCGTGAACAGCCGGCCGGCTGGAGGGCCGCCTGGCCGAGATGGCTGGCGGCGGCGGCCACAACGGCCGCCCTCGCGGTCGCGTTCGTCGCCGTCAGGCCGCAGCCGCGGCCGCAGCCGGCCACGCTCGATCTGGACGCGCTGCGATCGCTTTCGGCGGCACGAGCGACGGAGCTCGCGGCGACGCCCGCGGTGTTGCGGCTCGGCGGGCTCACAACGCTCTCCGAGGAGGCCGCGCGGGCGTTGGAGCCGCACCGCGGCCCGCTCTCGCTCGACGGCGTGGTGGTCGTGTCCGACGCCGCCGCCGCGTCGCTCGCCCGGCATCCCGGGCCGCTGTCGGTGGCCGGGTTGGCGGCCCGCAGCCGGGCGGCCGAGACGCTCTCACCGCCGCTGGCGGCGCTGCTCGCGCGGCATCCTGGCCCGCTCGCGCTCGACGGCCTCACGGACCTGACCGACGAGGTCGCCCGGGCGCTCGAGCCGCACGTCGGCCGCCTGTCGCTGCCTGGCATCACCAGGCTCACCACGCCGGCGGCGGAATCGCTCGCCCGGCATGCCGGCCCGCTCGCGCTCGACGGGCTGACGGAGATCGGCTCGCGGCCGCTCGCGGCGCGGCTCGTCGCCGACGGTCGCACCGATTTCGATCGCCTGGTGAGAATCGGTCCCGATGCCGTCGAAGCCCTGGCTGCGAGCCCGCGGCCCCTCGGGCTCTTCGGGCTCGTGGGCCGCGCCGCGTCGGCCGAGACGCTGCCCGCCGCCACCTGCCGGCTGCTGGCCCGCACCGAGGAACCGCTCTCGCTGCCTGCGCTCGATTCGCTCGACAAGGAGGCGGCGGCTGCGCTCGCCGCGCACGTGGGCCGCCTCGAATTCACGGGGCTCCACACCATCGCGCCGGACGTCGCGGCGGCGCTGGCCAGCCACGGCGGCACGCTGTCGCTGCCGGCGATTCGCGAGCTCTCCGCGGAGGCGACGGCCGCCCTGGCACGTCATCGCGGCCCGCTCGACCTGCCGGGGCTCACCGCGGTCGATTCCGCGGCGCTCGCCGACCGTCTTGCGGCCGGCGGCCGCGGCGACTTCGGCCGCATCGTGCGGCTCTCGCCGGCGGCGGCCGAGTGGCTCGCTCGGATCTCCGGCCCGCTCGTGCTCGACGGCCTCGAGCCGTCTGCTGATCCGGCCGTCCTCGCGGCGCTGCTGCGGCACGACGGCCCGATCCGCGTCGCCGGCCTGGCGCGGTCCGCCTCCCTGGAGGACGCCGTGACGGGGGATCGCGCCGCACTGCTCGCGCGGCATGCGGGGCCGCTGTCGCTGCCGCGGCTCGCAGCGCTCGACAGCGGGCCGCTGGCGGCACGTCTGGTCGCCGACGGCCGCACCGACTTCTCTGCGGTGAAGAGCCTGTCACCCGAGGTCGAGAACGTGTTTGCCCGCGCAGCGGCGAAGCTCGACCTCGGCGGCCTGACGTCGATCTCGTCGGCTGCCCTGGCCCGGAAGCTTCTGGCCGACGGCCGATCCGATTTCGACCGGGTCACGTCGTTGTCGGACGAGGCTGCCGCCGTCGTCGGCGACCACGCCGGTCCGCTGTCGCTCGCCGGCCTCGTCGCCGCCGCGACGACGCGCGACGCGATCACCGAGCCGCAGGCACGCCTGCTCGCCCGGCACGACGGGCCGCTCGCGATGGACCGCCTCGCCTCCCTGCCGGAGCCGGTCGCGGCGGCGCTTGCGGGGCATGCCGGCGGCCTGTCGCTCACCCGCGTCCGCACGCTCTCCGCGGCGGCCGCGGCGGCGCTCGAACCGCACCGGGGGAGCCTCGAACTCGCCGGGGTGGCGCGGCCGGAGCCGGCGGTCGAGGAATCGCTCGCGCGGCACGTCGGGCCGCTGTCGGTCGAAGGGCTCGAGTCACTGACATCGGCGGCGCTCGCGCGGCGGCTCGTGGCCGACGGTCGCCGCGAATTCGGCGGCCTGCGGACGCTGTCGGCCGCGGCGGCGGCGGTGCTCGCCGGCGTCGAGGGCACGCTCTTTCTCGATGGCCTCGGGTTGCTCGATCCCGCCGTGGCGACGGCGCTGGCCACGCACGCCGGGGATCTATCGCTCGACGGGCTCACGACGCTCGACGCGCCCGCGGCCCGGGCGCTGGCCGCACACCGCGGCGACCTGTCGCTCGGAGGCCTCGCCGCTCCGGGGGCCGAGGTGACGCAGGCGCTCGCCCGTCACGTTGGGCCCGTCTCCCTCGCCTCCGCAGTCAACCGCACCGCGACCGATCGCTGAGTGCCGAACCGCGTTGGTTCCGCCGCGGCGCTGCCGGGCCGCACGTTCTACACGCCCACCGTCGCGGTCCGCGAGAACTTGATGTAGGGCAGCCGGATGCCCCGCACGAAGAACTGCACCGCCTGGATCTTGGCCGGGGCGGAGAAGCCGGTGGCTCCATAGAACGTCACCACGTCGTCCTGGTCGACGCCGTCGCCGCTGATGCCGTACCCGCCTTTGAGTGTGTTGGCGAGGTAGACGGCCGTGCTGCCCGGGAAGAACACCACGCCATTCTGATTGGAGGCGGGGATGCCGGCGGCGCTGGCACGGAAGTTGGTGCCGGGGTTGAACGAGTCGTAGCCGAGCACGGTGCTGTTGAAGGCCGCGGCGGGCAGCGGCGCGCCGACGTTGAGGCCCGTGGTGCGGTTGATGCCCGGCGTGTTCAGGATCGAGAACGGCCCCGGCAGCGCCGACGCGTTGCCGGAGGGATACTTCGGCACGGCCAGGTAGCGGACCGTGCGGTTGGTGAAGGCCGTGCCCTTGGGGATGCCCGGCACCTGGTCCTGCGGCTGCAGGCCGGCCGAGGCGTAGTAGGCGGTGTTCCGTGACTTTGCGATCGCCACGTCGATCGAGAACACGGTGGCGTCCGGCATCCGGAAGACGCCCAGCAGCGTGCCGTCGGTGTCGGCGACGGCCAGGACCATCTTCGCGAACGTCGGCTGCACGCGGATCTGGGCGCGGGTCTTCGTCGCCTGCGCGATGCCCTGGTTGATGAGCTGCGTCACCTGGGCCGCGGTGAGCCCGCCCGGGAACGCGCTCGATGTCGCCGGCACGAGCCAGCCGGCGGCCTGCGGCATGCCCGGCTGCAGCACGGCGCCCCCGGGCAGAACCTGCTGATCGGTGCCGTTGATCGTGCCCGGACCATAGGCCGCGATGAGGCTGAAGAGCGTTTGCACGCCGAGCGGCCCGGCCTGCGGTCCGAAGCTCTGCAGGGCGATGCCGCCGAGGTTGATCCGCGCCGCGGCATTGACGCGGTCGACGAGCGCCTGGGCCTGGCCGAGCGACAGCGGCTGGGCCAGCGGCACGGCGAGTCCGCCGGCGCGGGTGAGGATCAGCTGCGGCGTGAGCGTGATCGCCAGGAACGGATTGCCGCCCGTCGGCGCCACCAGCGGCGTGCGCGTGCCGGGGATGGCCACCGGCAGGAGCGTCTTGAGCGCGATCGCCTCCGCCTCGAGGGCCTTGGGGGCATTGAGCCGGTTGGTCCGCGTCTGGCTCGCGCTCGCGACGAACGCCTGCTCGAACGTGGCCGTGCCGAACTGCGCCGTGCCCGGCTGGCCCGGGAAGAAGACGCCGATGCCGCCGATGAGCTCGTCGGTGCCGGCACTGTAGATGCCCAGGCCGCCGGGGAGCGTGGCGATGCCGCGGGAGGTGGTGCCCGGCGCCTCGCCCGACTGCTCGCCGTAGGAGTCGCGGTTGATCACCTCGGTGCCGCCCACCCCCGTGAACACGCTCACGCGGTTGGTGTGCTCGATGGCGAAGAGGTCGACGAGCGGCTGGCGGAGGATGCCCGGCGGAAACTCGCCGCCGATGCCGACGGGCGCCACGTAGCCGGGGCCGAGCGTCGTCGGGTCGGCGCTGGCCGGGTTGGCCTGCATCTCGCGCTGCGTGATCGTGCTCTGGCTGATGTGGCTGACGGTGCGCGACGTGAGGATCGCCTGGCCGTTGGAGAAGAAGGCGCCGGTGCGGGCCTTGGCGACGGCGCCGTCGATGGCGAACGCCAGCTGAGTCGCCGTCATGCCGGCGAAGTCCGACTCCGTCCGCACGCCGAGGATCGCGCCGGTGCGGTCGACGACGGCGATGATCGCGTCGGTGCTGGGCGTCGCGGCGCTGGCACGGTCGAGCAGCGTTTCCACGTCGGCGACCGTGAGCTGGGCCATCATGGCCCGGCCCTCGAGCCGCTCAACGCCCTCGCCGACGACCCGCTTCGGGGCCGGTCGGTCGGCCGTCCGCCGGCGCATCGGTCGCTGCCTGCTGAACTGCGTGCTGAACCGCCTGCTGAACCAGCCGATCATCTGCGAGGCATCCCGTGCATGTGTCGGTACCCGGCGGAGATGCCGCGGAAAGTCGTCCCGGCAGGAGATCCCCCCTCTCCGGAAACGCTCCTCATAGGTTGCATCGGATGCCAGCGACGGGCCGCGGCGGTTTTCCTTGCCCCTGTGGCGCAACTATCATTCTCCGCACGATCCTCACCACGACGGGCCGTGCCGTGCCGCCATCCGCCAATCCCGAGCTCGACCGTCTGCGGCAGGTGACCGACGACGCCAACGGCTGGCGCAGGTGGGGCCCCTATCTCTCCGACCGCTCCTGGGGCACGGTCCGCGAGGACTACTCGGCCGACGGCGACGCCTGGCGGTATCTGACCTACGATCATGCCCGTGCCAAGGCCTATCGCTGGGGGGAGGACGGCATCGCGGGGATCTGCGACCGGTTCCATCTGCTCTGCTTCGCGCCGACCTTCTGGAACGGTCTGGATACGCACCTCAAGGAACGGTTGTTCGGTCTGACGCCCCTCGACGGTAACCACGGGGAGGACGTCAAGGAGTGCTACTTTCACGTCGACAACACGCCGACCCACTCCTTCATGAGCCTCCGGTATCGGTATCCCCAGCGGGCGTTCCCGTACGAGGACCTGGTCGCCGAGAACCGCCGTCGGCAGGGCGGGGGGCCGGAATACGAGCTGCTCGACACCGGCGTCTTCGACGACGGCCGCTGGTTCGACATCCTGATCGAATACGGCAAGGCGACCACGGAGGAGCTGGCGATCCGCATCACCGCGGTGAATCGCGGGCCGGATCCGGCGGCCCTGCACGTCCTGCCCACCCTCTGGTTTCGCAACACCTGGTCGTGGGGGCGGGAGCCAGGGCCGCGGCCGGTCTGCCGCGAGGTGGCCGGCCCCGCTGGTACCCTCTGCCTCCACGCCGACGATCGCGACCTGCAGCTCGATCCGCGGATGCCTGCGGACTACCGGCTCGGCGACCGCTGGCTGATCGCCCAGGCCGCCCCGGGGACGCGGATCCTCGCGACCGACAACGAGACCAACGGCCTGCTGGTCTACGGCGACGGCCACATGAGCCGCTCGCCGCACACGAAGGACGCATTCCACCGGCTGCTCTGCGACGGTGACGCCCAGGCGGTGAATCCGGCCGGATGCGGGACGAAGCTCTGCATCCACCGGGAGTGGGTCGTGCCGCCGGGCGGCTCCGTGGCGATGCACCTGCTCCTCACGGACCGCCCGCCCACCGAGGCCCTGCCGGTCGGCGGCGCGAGCCTGCCGGCCGTCGTCGACGCCACGCTGGCGACCCGCAGCCAGGAGGCCGACCTCTTCCACGACGCGCTCGCCCCCCGCGACGCCACCGCCGACGAGCGGCTCGTGCAGCGTCGGGCGCTCGCCGGCCTTTTGTGGACGAAACAGAGCTACATCTTCGATGTGGAGAAGTGGCTCGACGGCGACAACCCCGACCTGCCTCCGCCGGCCGGCCGCCGCACGATCCGCAACCAGCACTGGCGGCACCTCAACTCGCTCCGCGTGATGAGCATGCCCGACAAGTGGGAGTATCCCTGGTTCGCCGCCTGGGATCTGGCCTTCCATTGCGTGCCGCTCGCGCTGGTCGATCCGCAGTTCGCCAAGGACCAGCTCTGGCTCCTGCTCTTCGAGCAGTTCCAGCATCCCAGCGGCCAGCTGCCCGCCTACGAGTGGGAGTTCAGCGACCTGAATCCTCCCGTGCACGCCTGGGCCGTGTGGCGGGTCTACAACATGGAGAAGCGGCGGCACGGCGTGTCGGACCGCGACTGGCTGGAGCGGTGCTCCCACAAGCTGCTGCTCAACTTCACCAGCTGGGTGAACAAGGTCGACCGCGAGGGCAACAACGTCTTCGAGGGGGGCTTCCTCGGGCTCGACAACATCAGCGTCTTCGACCGCAGCGAGCGGGCCACCGACGGCACGTCGCTGGAGCAGTCGGATGCGACGGGCTGGATGGGAATGTTCTGCCTGACGATGATGCGGATCTCGCTGGAACTGGCGACGGATAATCCTGTCTACGAGGGGCTCGCCTCCAAGTTCCTGCAGCACTACGCCTACATCGCCCACGCGATGAAGCACATGGGCCGCCGCGACTACGCGCTGTTCGACGAGGCCGACGGCTTCTTCTACGACGTGCTGCGGTATCCCGACGGCCGCTACCGGAAGTTCCGCGTGCGGTCGCTCGTGGGCCTGATCCCGCTCTTCGCCGTCGAGCGTCTGGAAGCCTCGTGGATCGAGCCGTTCAAGGAGTTCAGCCGCAACCTCAGCTGGTTTATGGCGAACCGCAGCGACATGGTCTCCGAGGTGATCCACCAGGTGCCGGTGGCCGACGGCACGACCACGCACCTGCTCACGATCGTGAACGTCGAGCAGCTCACTCGCATGCTCGGTCGGCTGCACGACACGACCGAGTTTCTCTCCCCGTGCGGCATCCGCTCGCTCTCGAAGCATCACGAGCAGCAGCCGTTCGAGTTCGACGGGCGGGTCGTCGGCTACGAGCCCGCCGAGTCGGCGACGAAGCTCAAGGGGGGCAATTCCAACTGGCGCGGCCCGATCTGGTTCCCGACGAGCTTCCTCATCGTGGAGTCGTTGCGGCGGCTGGGCACGGCGTTCGGTCCCGAGGTGCGGCTGGAGACGCCGGCGTCGGCCGGCCACCCGATCACGCTGGTCGAGATGGCGCGGGACATCGCCCGGCGGCTCACGGGCATCTTCCTCAAGGACTCCGCCGGCCGCCGGCCGGTGTGGGGCGGCCCGGGGAGGTTCGCCGACGACCCGCTGTGGCGGGACGAGCTGCTCTTCTACGAATACTTCCACGGCGACACGGGGGCCGGCCTGGGGGCGAGCCACCAGACCGGCTGGACGGCGCTGGTGGCCAACCTGATCGACGAGTGGCGCTGACGGCGGCGGTCTTCCGTTGAAGCCCTTTTCGGTGAGTCGTAGCATAGGCGGGCTCATTCCGCCCTTGATCCGCCCTTGATCCGCCCTTGATCCGCCCTTGATCCGCCCTTGATCCGCCCTTGATCCGCAGTTGATCAGTCGGGCCGCTGCCATGATCGTCCAGGAACTCCACCACATCCAGCACCGGCACCGCTACCTGCCCGAGGCGGAGCTGCGCAAACTCGCCGAGCGGACCGGCACGCCGCTCTACCGGCTCCAGGAGGTGGCGAGCTTCTTCCCCCACTTCAAGCTGGAGCCGCCGCCCGCCGTCGAGGTGAGCGTGTGCCACGACATGGCCTGCCACCAGGGACGCTGCGCGAGGCTCAAGGCCGACGTGGAGCGGCTGCTCGCGGCGGATGTCGCGGCGGGGCGGGCCCACGTCCGCTACGCCTCCTGCCTCGGCCGCTGCGACCGGCCCGTCGCCGCGATGGTCAACGACGCGTTCTATGCCGCCAGATCCGCCGAGCAGCTCGCCGGAATCGCCCGCGACGCGCTCGCCGGCCGGCAGCCTCCGGCCGACGCCGACAGCCGCTACGAGCCCCACTCCAACCGACCGTGGCAGATCGATCCCTACGCGTCGCAACCGGCCTACGACGCGGTCCGCGGGCTCGTGGCGTCGGGCGATCGCCAGGGCGTGATCGACCAGCTGAAGGTCGCCGACCTTCGCGGCATGGGGGGCGCAGGCGTGCCGGCCCACCAGAAGTGGAACGACGTCTGGAAGGCGAAGGGCGACGCCAAGTACATCGTCTGCAACGCCGACGAGAGCGAGCCGGGCACGTTCAAGGACCGGGAACTGCTCACGCGGCACGCGCATCTGGTTCTCGAGGGCGTCATCCTGGCCGGCGTGCTCACCGGCGCCACCCGCGGCTGGATCTACATCCGCCACGAGTACGCCGAGCAGATCGCGATCATGCAGCGGGAGATCGCCCGCGCGGAGACGCTCGGGGCCTGCGGATCGAAGATCTTCGGCAGCGACCGCAGCTTTCCCGTGGAGGTGTTCGCCAGCCCCGGGGGCTACATCTGCGGTGAGCAGAGCGCGCTCATCGAGGCGATGGAAGACCGCCGCGCCCAGCCGCGCAACAAGCCGCCGCAGCTCGAGACCAACGGCCTCTACGACAAGCCCACGCTCGTCAGCAACGTGGAGACGTTCGCCTGGGCGCCGGCCATCATGATCAAGGGCGGCCAGTGGTACGCCGACGAAGGTATCAACGGCTGCAAGGGCCGGCGGTTCTTCTCGATCTCGGGCGACCTCGTGAGGCCCGGCGTCTACGAGGTGCCCAACGGCATCACGCTCCGCGAGCTGGTCGACGATCTCTGCGGCGGCATGGTGGGCACGCTCAAGGCCTTCGCCCCCTCGGGACCCTCGGGCGGCCTCCTGCCGCGGATGCTGCCGGTCTCGGCGCTGCCGCGAGGCTGGGAGAAGCGGGCGCCGGCCGACCTCGCCGCGAAGGTCGCCGCGGCGGGCGGCACGCATGTCGACATCCTCGACCTGCAGCTCGACCTGCAGCGGTTTCGCGACGTCGGTCTCGCGATCGGCGCCGGGATGGTCGTCTACAATGAGACCCGCGACGCGGTCGCCGAAGCGGTCAACTGCTCGCAGTTCTTCCGCGACGAGTCGTGCGGCAAGTGCGTTCCGTGCCGCATCGGCTCCGAGAAGATCGTGGAGATCGGCGAGGGCCTGCTCGCCGGCCGGCTCGATGCCGCCGCCTGCCGCGGCCAGCAGGCGACCGTCAACGAGCTGACGCGGGCGCTAGAGATGACGAGCATCTGCGGACTGGGCATGGTGGCGGCGAAGCCGCTGCAGTCGGCGCTCGAGCTGTTTCCGGACGACGTGCGAACCCATCTGCGCAAGGGGAGCCCATGAGCACCGCAGCCGCCGCCGACCCCCTCGGTGCCGACGATGACGACGGTCTCGTGCTGCCCGAGGAGGACGGCCTCTTCGCCCGCGACATCGCCGGCCAGCTCGTCCGCATGGACAAGGTGACGGCGGCCGACTTCGAGAAGCAGATCACGATCAAGATCGACGGCCGCGAGGTGACGGTGCCCAAGGCCGTGCCGCTCACCGACGCGCAGGGCAAGATCCAGCGCGACAGCGACGGCCGCCCGATTCCCCGGGCCACGACGATCTACGACGCCGCCACCAAGGCCTACGCCGACGATCCGGCGGGCAACCCGATCCCCATCCTCTGCCATCAGGAACACCTCGAGCCCGTCGGCGTCTGCCGCGTCTGCTGCGTCGAGATCGCCAAGGTGAAGCGGGGCACGATGCAGCGGGAGCGGAAGCTGCTGCCGGCCTGCCACCACCGCGTCGAGGAGACGATGGAGGTGCAGACGATCCGCTCCCCCGATCTGGCCGCCCGCCGGCGGGTCGACGCCAACGTGCGGACGCTCGTCGATCTGCTGGCGACCGACCACCTGCCCGTCGATTGGAAGGCCCGCCTGCCTGCCAACGAGCTGGGTCGGATGACGGAGCGGTTCGACGACGTCGCCCGCGAGGCCCGGTCACTCGAGCAGGCGGCCGATCCCGCGGCCGATCCGGAGGCGATCGCCGCCAAGTGGCCGCTCGTGGGTGCACGCCGGTTCGCCCCGCGGGTCCTGGAGCGCGGGCAGGACCACTCGTCGCCGCGGATCGACGTCGACCACGACCAATGCATCCTCTGCGACCGCTGCGTGCGGGCCTGCACCGACGTCAAAGAAAACTTCGTCATCGGCCGCAGCGGCAAGGGATATTCCACGCACATCGGCTTCGACCTTGACGATCCGATGGGGAAGTCGAGCTGCGTCTCCTGCGGCGAGTGCATGATCACCTGCCCCACGGGGGCGCTCGTGTTCAAGGCGCCGGTCGAGGAGGCCGCGGACGCCGATGCCGCGGGCGAGCGGGTGACGGCCGCGGAGCTCAAGCGGCACGCGATCTTCGCAGGCGTGCCGACCAAGTTCCTCGAATGGAACGGACAGTCGGTCGAGCGGCGGCTGTTCCGGGCGGGCGACGTCGTCTGCCGCGAGGGCGAATACGCGTCGACGGCGTTCCTGATCGTGCGCGGCAGGGTCGGCGTGTCGATCGGGGGCCGCGGCGTCACCGCTGGGCAGGAAGGGGCCTGGAAGGCGTTCGTCCGCTCCGCCACCGGCTGGCTGCAGGGCACGCGATCCACGCCCCGTCGGCGGACGGAGAAGCGCGAGAGCGTGCACGTCGGCGGCGGCCGGCCGCTCACCCTCGCGGACGGCAGGTGGGTCGACGAGATGACGCCGGCCGACGTGATCTTCGGTGAGATGTCGTGCCTCAACCACTATCCTCGGTCGGCCACGATCGTCGCACTCGAGGAGACCGAGCTGTTCGAGATCAACAAGAACGTGCTCCACATGCTGCAGCGTACGGAGGCCTCCCGGCGCGTGCTCGACGCCGCCTACCGCGGCCGCACGCTCCAGAGGGAACTCCGGCAGCTCTCGATGTTTCGCGGGCTGTCCGCCGAGGACCGCCAGGCCTGCGCCGAGATGCTGAAGGATCGGGCCGAGCTCGTGCGGGTCGAGAAGGGCCAGGTGATCTTCGCCCAGGGCGACCCGGCCACCGACTTCTACAAGGTGCGGCTGGGGTTCGTGAAGGTGAGCCAGCGGCTGGGATCGCAGGACCGCGTGATCGACTACCTCGGTCCGGGCCGCACGTTCGGCGAGATCGGCCTGGTGACCGGTCTCGTCGACCTGGGTGACGAGATGTCGGAGGCCGGCGCGTCGCGGGCCCGGCGCACCGCCACCTGCACCGCGCTCGACGACGTGGAGCTGGTGCGGATCCGCGGGGAGGATTTCCGCGCGCTGATGCGGAGATTCCCCGCCGCCCGCGAGGAGCTCGTGGCGGAGGCCAGGAGGCTGCTCAAGCTCGACGCGGAACGCGCCCCCGAGGCGGGGCAGGAGCTCGGCGGTTTCCTCGAGAACGGCCTCTACAGCGCCCAGAAGCTGCTCGTGCTCGACCTCGAGAGCTGCACGCGGTGCGACGAGTGCACGCGGGCCTGCTCCGACACCCACGAGGGCGTGACGCGGCTGATCCGCGAGGGGCTGCGGTTCGAGAACTTCCTCGTGGCCAGCTCCTGCCGCTCCTGCCTCGATCCCTACTGCCTCGTCGGCTGCCCGGTCGACGCCATCCACCGCAAGCCGCGGGAAAACCATCCCGGCGCCGTCGAGATCGTGATCGAGGACCACTGCATCGGGTGCGGGCTCTGCTCGTCGAACTGCCCCTACGGCAACATCTCGATGCACCGCGAGGAGGAGCGGCGGGTCGCGACGACGTGCGATCTGTGCCGCGACCTCGTGGGGCCCGACGAGGATCCCAGCTGCGTCTACGCCTGCCCGCACAACGCGGCCTTCCGCATGAGCGGCCAGGATCTGCTCAAGCTCGTCGCCGCTCGGCGCGAGACGGCGGTCTGAGGCGTCGCGGACCGGGCCGCTCCCGACGGCCCGTCGCGGCCGCGCGGTCAGCGGGCCGTCCGCAGCGACGCGGCCACCGCGGCCAGTGCGGCCGCCACCCGCGTGGCGTCGTAATCGCGTGGGCTGTCGTATCGCTCCGCCCGGCCGTCCTGCTCCGCCTGGGGAAATTCGAGCAGCCGCCGCAGGGCAGTGATCTGCTCCCGCGCCGTGGCGAGCGTGCCGGCGTCGGTGTTGCGCAGGGCGGCCCGGTCGACGGCCGCCTCGAGCGCCGCCAGCCCGGCCGCCGCCTCGTCCCAGCGCGATGCATCGACGCCCGCCACGATGCGGTCGGCGACCGCGGCGGTCGGCATGTCGGCGAAGGGCGGATGGAAGTGATGCCGCGCCGCATCGATCACCGCCAGGCACTCCTCGATCGCCGCGGCGTCGGGCGGCTGCCACCAGCGCCGCTCGACGTCGTCGCGAAACCGGCCGAGCGTCGTGCCGGCCTCGGGGGAGACCGCGAGGTCGAGCAGCGTCCAGTGCAGTGGTTCGAGCCGGGGGATGCCCAGCGGCAGCCCTGCCGCAGGGGCGATGCCACCGCGATCCTGCGGCGCCGTCGCCGGACGATGGCAGCCGTAGCAGTCGAACGCCGTGAACTCCGGCCAGACGCCGGCGACCTCGCCTCCGCGGCGTTCACCACGCGGCGCGGCGGCCGCCTGCGTCGACACCTGCTCGAGAAACGCTCGCACCGCCCCGAGGCGGCCCAGCCCCCACTCGTCGAGCGGGTCGAGTCGGGGCTTGGGAGAGGTTTCGGCGGCGCCGTCCGCCGCGGCGTCCATGAAGCGGTCGTGCCAGTGCGGCGGCTCGGCACGCTTGTACGACCGCAGTTCGAAGGCGAGCCGGGGATGGCCGGCGGCGATCAGGTCGTGGCTCACCTCGCGCACGGCGCCATCGGACGCGGGCTGACCGCCCACATGGCAGCCGGCGCACTGCCGGGCCGCCGTGAACGGGTCGCCGAGATCGACCATGCCGAGCGCGTTGCCGTGGGTTTTCCAGCCCGATAAAGTGTGCGACACGAGCCAGTCGCCCGCCGGGCCATGGCACGACTCGCAGCTCACACCCTCGGAGGCCAGCGGACCGCGCGCGGTGGCGTGGCAGCCGATGCACGCGGTGTTGCGATGGGCGGGAACCGGAGGCATGCCGGGATCGCGCGCTGCCAGCGCGGCGACGATCCGCTCGGCCAACGGCTCGAAGAGGACGCGGTGGGCCCGCGCGTGACGGTCACGGGTCGACCAGACGGTGAAGCTGCTCTGCCAGGCCGCGTGCCCCTCCACTGCCGACGCATGGCAGCCCGCCGACGTGCAGCTGCCCGCCCCGAGCAGCGCCCGCGGCTGCTGGATCTGGACGGTAGCGGACGGCGGATCGACGGCCAGGGTCGCATCGGCGGGGACGACGTCGCGTGCGGACGACGCTGGGCTCGTTGCGGTGCCAGTCACGGGGCCACGCCCGGCTCCGGGCTCGCCTCCCCACGCCGCCCACAGGCCCGCGGCCACGAGGGCTGCCGACACGGCGGGGATCGCTGCTCGCAGTGCGCGGAAGGGCATCGACGACACTCCTCACCGTGCGACGGCCGAGCGCGTCGGGGGCGGTCCCGCGAGCGGCTGATGCGGGCCCAGGCCGTGGTAGCCGTGGCACTCCACGCAGTCGAACCGCGCGCCGCCGACGGCCGCGTTGGTGAGCGGATCGGTGCCGGCGGGGGCGTGGCAGGCCGTGCACGAGTCGCGGCCGGCGATCATCACGAGGTGGTTGTCGAGCGGCGAGCCGACCTGCGGCTGGCCGGAGTCGTCGGGATAGGCGGCCGCATGGCACTCGCGGCAGGAGTAGGCCTGATGGGCGTGATGGTCGAAGCGGGCCTTCTTCAGCCAGATGTCGGGAACGCCGGTGGGCGGCACCTCGAACCAGCGCGGGCCGTCGCCGGCGGCACCCGCCGCGGTGAGCAGTCCCGCGGCTGCGATCGGTCCGGTGTCGCGGACGTCGTGGCACTTCCCGCAGGTGCCACGCGTGAACGTGACCGCCGCTTCGACCCTGTCCCTGAGTCGGGCCCGCACCTGCGGCCGGTCGAAATCCTCCCGCTGCGTCGGCAGGGGCCGCTGCGGCCGTGACGCGTCCGTCGCCGGGCGATCCGCCGCGATCGCCTCCTCGAGGTAGTTGGCCTCGATGGCCTTGGCCAGTGCGGCCGCCGCCAGCCCATGCGGCACGACCGGGCTCTGCCGGGCAGCCGGAGCTTCGCCGGCCGCCGCGCCGTCGGCCACGCCCTCCGTCGGCAGAGCGTGGCAGGCGGCGCAGTGCCTCTCGAAGTGCACGGGAAGCGGATATGCCCCGGGCCGCGCGGCGGCCAGTCGGCCGCTCACCGTGCGGGTGTCGCCCGCGGGGAGCGTGGGGCCGAATTCGTGGCACGAGCTGCAATCGAGCTGGATCAGATCCCGCTCGCGGCCGCCCTCCGGCAGGTACCGCGGCCGGTCCGCCTCGGGGAGCATCGCGTAGGTCCACGGTCCGGAGCGGCCTGGCCCGCGGCCCGGCGCGTCGGCGCCGCTGAACGCGAGGCCCGCCCGCATGTGTCGGCCGTGGGAGAACTTGAGGCTGCCGGGGTCGGCGGCAAGCGATGCGAACTGGGGATGATGCTCGACGTCGAAGCGGGTGATCGGGGCCGTCACGGTGGACGCTGAAAGGCCGGCATCGACGAGGCGGTGCGCCGCGATGTCGGCGTGGCAGGCGGTGCAGGTCTGGTCGGCGACGCGGGAGATGTCGGCCGTGCGTCCGCGGTGGTCGGCATGGCAGGAGGCGCACGAGCCCGTCTCGGCGGCCACCTGCAGCGGATGGTGCGCCGGCCCGCGATGGCACGACTCACACTTCGCGTCCATCGCGTGCCGCGTCGCCGGCGTGGAGAGCCAGGTGTCGTCCTTGATCGGCGAGAAGGGAACGTGGCAGGCGGAGCAGTCCTTCTCCCACTTGGCGTGGGTCGCGTGCACCGGTCCGGGCGCGACGTGGAGCGCCGCGTCGATGGCGGCCCAGCCGCACCAGGCGACGCCCGCCGCCAACGCGGCGACGATGAGCCAGCGGCGGGTGATCTGAAACCGGCTGGGTCGCTGGAAGTAGCTGCGGTCGATCCGCGACACATGCTCGCGGGACGACCTGCCGTCTGGCCGCTGGGAAGAGGATTCAGTCATCGGTCACCAGTACCACAGCGCGACGGGCACGTGGATCGCGAGCAGCACGCCGAGCGCCACCGACAGCGGCACGTGCACGAGCAGCCAGCCGTGCAGCCAGCCGTGCAGCCGCGCCTGCAGGTCGAATTGCCGCCGCTGGTTGCAGGCCTGCTCCAGGCGGTCGACGAGCTGCCGCGCGTCGGGCGGTGCGGTCTCCCGCAGCAGGCCGAACAGGCTGGCGGCGTGGTGCGCCGTGGCGAGCGGCGAGCCGGAGCGACCGCCGTCCCGCAGGTAGGGACGGATCTCCTCGAAGAAGCGGCGGCGGATCGACAGGGTGCCGGGAATCGACGTGTAGACGGCGAGCGTCTCGATCACCTTGCCCTGGATCCCGGTCATCGAGCGGAAGCCGGTGATGACCTCGTGCTCGTCGTCATCGACGTCGGCATCAGCGGCGTGGCCGCCGTGCCCCTCGTCGGCGGCCGCGGGATCACGCTCGCACAGGGCGTCCACCAGCTTTTCGATCTCGTCACAGTGCTGGCCGGCGACGCGGTCGATCTGGTCGTAGATCGTCTCGGCCGGCACGTGTTCGAGCAGCGCCCGCGGGATGTACTGCTGCAGCACGAGGCCCCAGACGCCGCTGGCGATCACGACGAGAAAGAGCGTCATCAACGCCCAGTTGAGCAGGCCGCCGATGAACAGCAGCCGGGCGTGCATGAGCACCAGGGGCACGGCCAGGAGGCCGAGCCAGACGTGCGCCCGCAGCCACGCCTGCGCCGAGCCGATCCGCCACGACCGCACCCGCCGGCGCGGCCAGAGGAGCAGCTCGAAGACGATGATCAGGCCGCCCGCGATGCCGGCGGCCAGTCCCGTGCGGCTGCTGCCGCCCGGCAGCCGCCCCGCGGCGGACCACTCGGCACCGTAGGCGGCCGCGGCCAGCGCGGTGACGGCACAGATGCCGACGATCCACCGCAGGTCCTTCGGCCAGGTTTTGCCGCCGATGATCACGAGGGGTCTCCATGCGGTCCGCCCGTGGTGCGGCATCCTCCGCCCATACAGCCGTTCCAGCCCCCACGAATGTAGTAACCTCGCCAATCCGCATCAAAGCACGACTCCCACGCAGCCTGCAGATCGCGAGCGGTGGGCGTTCTCGGCAGTCCGTTGCACCATCGTCCACCGCCGGATGTGGCGGACGTCGGCGCGGAAACCCCGCGGCGACTCCTGCGGTCGGTCCCGCGGAGAACAGCCCGCGGCCGACGTCTCGCACGGCCGGCCGTGGGCTGGAAAACCCCACGGAATATCGGGGTCGGCGGACCACCGGGCCCGGGGCTCCACCCGCCCGCGGGATTCCGCCGACGAACACGCAGGGGGGAACTGCGCCGTGGGGGTGAACGTGGCCGAGGATCGTGACACTGTCGGCGGCGCGACCGGCTCGCCGGTGATGCTCCTCCGCTGCGCGGTCGTCCTGGCGGCTGCCTGGGCCTGCGGGTCGCGGGCGGCCGAGCCGCTCCCCGATCCCGTCGCGATCGAGACGCTGCCGCCGTCGGCTGTGGTGGCGCCGGCGGCTCCCGACGTGCTCGCGGCCCCCGCGTGCATCGACCCGTATCGCGCCGACACCTACGACGGCATGCTGCCCGACCGCTCGGCGGCGACCATCGGTGTGGCATCGTGCGCCACCGGGAGCTGCCATGGGGGCCCGAGGGCCGGCACCCGCGACGTGCAGTCGTTCGCCGCCACGATCTGGTCGGAGGACGACCGCCACGCACGGGCCTACGAGGTGCTGCACTCGGAGCGGTCGCGGCGCATGGCCCGGCTGCTCGGCATCGGCCCGCCGCACCGCGCGCAGCAGTGCCTCGCCTGCCATTCGATGCAGGACGTGTCGCCTCATCCGCTGCCGCAGGCGGTGCTCGCCGACGGCGTCGGCTGCGCGTCCTGCCACGGTGACTCCGCCCAGTGGCAGCAGCTGCACACGCTCGCGTCCTGGAAGACGCTCTCCCCCGAGGCACGCGAGGCGCTCGGCTACCTGGATCTCGCCACGCCGGCGGCCCGGGCGCGGACCTGCGTGCGGTGCCATGTCGGCGACGAGCGACACGAGGTCGATCACGACCTGATCGCTGCCGGGCATCCGCGGCTGTTCTTCGAATTCGCCGCCTACCAGCGGCTCGAGCCGCGGCACTGGAGCCCTCTCGACAAGGCCGAGTCGACGGCCGACTTCACGGAGCGAAGCTGGGCGGCGGGGCAGGCGACGGCGCTCGAGGCCGTCGGCAGGCTGCTCGCCACCCGTGCCGAGCGGGCCGCGGCCGCGGCTGCGGCGGGGGAGCGGCAGCGGTGGCCCGAGTTCGCCGAGTTCGACTGCTATTCCTGCCACCGCACGCTCGGGCCCGACAGCGGCACGGCACTGCGGGAGCCGCCGCTGCGCAATCCACAGCCGGGGCAGCCGTCGTGGCAGCCGTGGTACACGGCGGCGGCGCGGCTGGTGCGGGCGGAACTCGACGGTCCACTGGTGGTCAACGCTGCGCCGGTGGTCGGCGCCGCGCCGGTGGTCGGCGCCGCGCCGGTGGCCACGGCCGGCACCGCAGCAGCGGCGGTCGAGCGACACGCCGTCGACATCCGCCGGTTGCTGGCGGCCGACTGGGCCAGAGCAGATCAGGACCGGCTGCGCCGCGTTTTGTTCGAGGCGCGGGGGCTGGCCGAGTCGGCGCGGCAGGTCGCCGTGGACGTCGAGTCACGGCCGACCGTCACGCTCGACCGCGGGCCGGCGACGCTCGACGCGCTCAGCGCCGCCGATCCTTCCGAGTGGCGGACATGGGACGCCGCTGTGCAGTCGTACCTCGCCCTGGAGGCGTCGCGGGCGGGCGGTCCGGCGAGCCTCGGCGTGTGGCGGTCCTGCGCGCTGCCGGCCGCACGGGGCGAACCGCGGCAGTCGCTCGACCGGCTGCGTGACAGCCTGCGTTTCCCGCCCGACCAGGACAGTCCGGGGCCCTTCGATCCCCGCGACTTTCATCGAGTGCGACGCGAGGTACCATGATCCCCGTCCACCGTCCGCGCATGGGATGGCACGGGGCTTTTGCCATGGGTGACCTTTTCCGTCGATGCATCCCTGCGGTGGCCGCCGGTGCCGCTGCGGCCTTGTGCGCGTGGCTGGCGATCGTTCCCGCCCGCCTGCCCGGCGAGGAGGCTCGCAGGGCGGTCGAGCAGCTCCCAGAAGTGAAGCCAGAGCTGAAGCAAGAGCTGAAGCAAGAGCTGAAGCAAGAGCTGAAGCAAGAGCTGAAGCTTCCCGCGACGCCGGAGACGGTCGCAGCGGGGGCCGCGACCGCCTTCGCCGCGAAGGGCACGGAGCTGTGCATCCGCTGCCATCGCAGCGAGCAGAGCGAATGGGTCGACGTCGCCACGACGAAGGCCTGGCGGCACGACGCCCACAGTCGCGCCCACCTCGCGCTCTCCCCCGACAACCCACGGACGCGGGCCATGGAGCAGTCGCTGGGGATCGCCGCGGCGCGGACGGCCGCCTGCGTCGCCTGCCACACGCACCCCGCCGGCGAGCCGTCGATCGAGGAGGAGACCGACGCCGTCCACGCGGGCATCAGCTGCGAGACCTGCCACGGCGCGGGATCAGGCTACTTCGAGCCGCACATGGAGAAGCGCTGGCGGTTCCTGTCGACGGCCGACAAGGAGTCGCTGGGGATGCACGACCTGCGCAGCCCGGTGCGGAAGGCGGAAAACTGCCTTGGCTGCCATCTCGGCGACGTTCCCTCGGGCAAGGTGATCACGCACGCGATGTACGCCGCAGGGCACCCCCCGCTGCCGGCCTTCGAGATGGAGTCGTTCAGCGCGGCGCTGGGGCCGCACTGGAAGCGGGTCTGGGAGAAGTCGCCGAAGGTCCAGGCGGCGGCCGCCGCGGCTGGCTACCACACCGAGGCCGCCGGCGAACTCCACCGGTCTCTCATCGGCGGGCTCGTGTCCCTGGGGCGGACGGCAGAGATCGTCCGCGACTACGCCGCCGCCGCCGCCGAGGCGAAGCCGCGGGCTGCAGCCTGGCCGGAGCTCGCCCTCTACGACTGCCAGGCCTGTCATCACGAGCTGCGGGTGCCGAGCTGGCGGCAGGAGGCCGGCTACGGCGGGCTCGTGCCGGGGCGGCCGTCGCTGGTCCGCGCGCCGCGCGGCCTGGCCGCCATCGGGTTCGCGGCGGCCGGCATGCCGACCGACGTCGACGAGCTGATGGGACCGTTTCGCGACGCGCTCAACGTGCGGCCCTTCGGCGGCCCGGATCGGGTGCGGTCGACGACCGTCGCGCCGCTCGAGCGGATCGGCGAGGCGATCCGCGGGCTCGAGGCCGTGCGTCGCGACGACGCGCTGGCGGCAAAGGAGCACGAGATCGTGATGGCGCTGGCCGCGGAAGGCGGCACGTGTGGCGATTTCGAGTCGGCCCGCCAGCTGGCCTGGCCGCTGGTCGCGGCGCTCGGTCGCGACTCCACCTGGACCCCGGAGGAGCGGGCGGCCGTCGTGCGGCGGCTGTCGGCGGCGCTATCGCTGGGCTTCCCGCAGCCGGCGTATCCGGAGCCGGGCGCGGCCGCCAGGCCGTTCTGGCAGACGTCCGTCTCCGCCGCCGGCGGCACCGACATGGATCTCGTCCACGAAGCCTTCCAACTGCCGCGGGCAGTTCGTTGAATGCGAATCGCGTGTCGTGACGCTTCCCCCCGAGCACCGTGGAGACCGTGGCGATGACGACCCGCGAACGTTGGACCGTGTATCCGCTGTTGTTCCTCGCCATCGGGCTGGCCGTGCGGTCGGTCGCCGTGCCGCAGGGTGAGTTCGCCGCGGCCGACGTCGGCGACCTGCGGGCGACGCGTCTGGTCTGCCGCGAGATCCTCGTCGAGGGGGAAGACCGCACGATCCTGGTGCACATGGGCAGGGTGGTCGGCGGCGGCGGCGGCCGGGTCGAGTTCAAAGACAGGAACGGCGTCGACACGATCGCGGTCGGCACGCGGCCCGAGAGCAGGGACGGCGTGGTGGAGTTCTTCGATGCCGACGGCGAGCCGGCCGGCGAACTCTCCGCCCCCGCCCCACGGACGGCGGCCACGCCCGCGGCGGCGCCCAGCCACTGACGCGCGGCCACTGACTCCCGAGGCAGCTCCCGGTAGTCCCAGTGACGCCGGATCGCACTGATCGGGCCCCGGCTGGCACGGCTCCCGAATCGAGGCAATAATCGGGTGAGTTGATCGCGGGGCAGGGCTGCACCGCAGCGCCGTCGCCGCTCCTACAGGTGTCGAGCGCATGGCGTCGAGCGAGATCGTGCCGCCTCCCCCCGCGACGTTCGTCCGATGCACGACATCCCCGTCTACCGCCCCTCGCTCGACGGGAACGAGCGTCGCTATGTAGAGGAGTGCCTCGACTCGACCTGGATCTCCTCCAAGGGGCGATTTCTCGAGGCCTTCGAGCGGTCGTTCGCCGCGTACACCGGCAATCGGCACGCGGCCGCCGTCTGCAACGGGACGGTCGCCCTGCACGTCTCGCTCGTGGCGCTCGGCGTCGGCCCCGGCGACGAGGTGATCGTGCCGACGCTCACGTACATCGCCTCCGTCAACGCGATCGGGCACGCGGGAGCCACGCCGGTCTTCGTCGACTCCCTTCCCGACACCTGGCAGATGGACCCGGACGACGTCCGTCGCCGCATCACGCCGCGGACCCGGGCGATCATGGTCGTGCACCTGTACGGCCACCCGTGCGACATGGACGCGATCATGGCGATCGCGAGGGAGTACCGGCTCCTCGTGATCGAGGATTGCGCCGAGGCCTTCGGAGCCAGATACAGGGGGCGGCACGTCGGCACCTTCGGCGACGTGGCGACCTACAGCTTCTTCGGCAACAAGACGATCACCACCGGCGAGGGGGGCATGGTCGTGACCGACGACGGTGCGATTCACGAGCGGGTCGTGCACCTCAAGGGGCAGGGGCTGGCCCGGGATCGCGAGTACTGGCACGACGTCGCCGGCTACAACTACCGCATGACCAACATGTGCGCCGCGATCGGCCTGGCCCAGCTCGAACGCGCCGATGAACTGCTGGCGAGGAAGCGTGACATCGCCGCCTGGTACGCCGAGGGTCTGCGGACTGCGGCCGTCACCCTGCAGGGAACGTTCGGGGACGTCAGCCACTCTCACTGGATGTGCTCGCTGCTCGTAGACACCGCGGAACAGCGCGATCCGCTGCGGGCCGCACTGCTCCGCGGCGGCGTCGAGACGCGGCCGACGTTCCATCCCGCGCACACCATGCCCATGTACGCCGGCGGCGGCACTCGGCACCCGGTGGCCGAGGACATCGCGGCACGCGGCGTCAATCTGCCGAGCTGGCCGGGGCTGACCAGGCCGCAGGTGCGGGGCATCTGCGACACGATCCGCTCGTTCGCCGGCGCGCGTGTGCGGGAGGGGGTGTCATGAAGGTGGTCATTCTCGGCTGCGGCGGCCACGCCCGCAGCGTGGCCGACGTCCTGCTCGACCTCCACACCGACGCCGAAGTCGTGTTCGTCGACGAGAACGCCGCGGAGGGAGAGCGGATCCTGGGCTGTGCCGTGCATCCCTCCGGAGATCTCCACGCGCATGCCCTCCTCGGCCACAAGCTGGTGCTGGCGGTCGGTGACAACGGCCGGCGGCACGCCCTGTTCACGCAGCACCACGATCGGGACATCATCAGCGTGGTGTCGCGTCGGGCGTACGTCAGCCGCTTCGCGTCCGTCGGCCGCGGCAGCTTCGTCGGCAACCATTGCCACGTCGGCCCGGAGGCGGTCGTGGGGGACGACACGATCGTCAACACGGCCGCCATCGTCGAGCACGAGACCGTGATCGGGGTCAGCTGCCACGTGGGGCCGCGTGCCGTGGTGTGCGGTCGCTGCCGGATCGGGGACCGGGTGTTTCTCGGGGCCGGTGCGACGGTGCGGGATGGCGTCACGATCGGTGCGGACATCGTCATCGGCGCGGGCGGCGTCGTGACCGCGGATCTGCCGGAGCCGGGCGTCTACGTCGGCTGCCCCGCCAGGCGGATCCGGTGACGCCATGCGAAGCGGACTACGGATCGCCCTGCTGGGGCAGCATTTCGGGTGGGGCGGCGGCGTCGACTTCCTCCGTCACGTGGCCGACGGCCTGGTCGCCGGAAGGCGGCAGGGTTTTTCCGTCCACGTCCTGCTGCCGATCCAAAACCGGATCGAGTCGTGCGTCGACCTGCTGCGGATCGGCAAACGCAGCCTCGTGGGGAGCGTCGCCCGCCGGCGCCCCTGGGTGGCGCGGCCGCAGCCGGCGTTCGATGCGTCGCTCGCGGCGGCGTTCGCGGCCGCGGGAGACGCCGGGCTCGAGGTCGTGCACCACGACGCCACCCCAAACGGCCTGCTGCGGTGCCTCAAACGCATCGGCGCGACCGTCGCCCTGCCGACAATGGCGACCCTGGGCCGGAACTTCCCCGTCCCCTGGGTCGGGTACATCTACGACTTCCAGCATCGGCACCTGCCGGAAAACTTCGGCGCCGACGACTGCTACAAACGGGAGATATCGTTCGCGGGCATCCTGAAGGACGCCCCCGCCGTGATCGTGAATTCGCTGGCGGTCAAGGACGATGTCGCGAGATTCTATCCGTGGTCGTCTCCCGATCGCGTCGTCTCGCTGCCGTTCGCGCCGCATGCCGGCGCGGGCTGGCTCGAGGCATCGAGCCGGCCGATCCGCGACATCTATTCCCTGCCGGCACGGTATTTCCTCGTCAGCAATCAGTTCTGGATCCACAAGGATCACATGACGGCGATCAGGGCGCTGGAACTCCTCGGCCCCGAGTCCGACTGCGGCCTGGTGTGCACCGGTGCGACCGACGACTATCGCCGCCCGGGCCACTTCGACGAAATCATGCGGTCCGTCGATCGCCGGGGGCTCACGGGCAGGATCCGCATGCTCGGGCACATCCCGAAGCGGGACCAGATCGAGGTGATGAAGGGGGCTCTGGCCGTGGTGCAGCCCACGCTGTTCGAGGGCGGCCCGGGCGGCGGATGCGTGTATGACGCCGTCGCGCTCGGCGTGCCGGTCCTGCTTTCCGACATACCCGTCAACCGGGAGGCGACCGGCGATTGGATCCGGTTCTTTCCGCCGGGCGACGCGGCCGCGCTCGCCCTCCTGATGGCGGACGTGAGTCAGAAGGCTCCCGCGCGGCCCGCGGCCGCGGCGCTCGAGGCTCGGGCGGCGACGAACCTCGCACGGCTGGGCGACGCCCTTCTGGAAGCGATCGATCGCGCGATCACCACCTCGGATCGTCCCGGATAGCGGTCCGGCAACTGTGCGGATCGCACGCGATCTGCCCCGTCCACCCCGCGTGCGAGCCGGGGACAGCGGCTGGTTCGGTATGGCATGGGGGCGGCCGGCTTGGTACATCTCCTGCGCGAACCGTTTCCGGCAGCGAGGTGCCGTCCATGTTCGATCGCGTGCTGGTGCGCGTGCTGTGTGTCGCCCTCCTGCCCGTCCCGCTGACGGCCGGATGCACCGCGATGCGGGATCCCTCCGCGGTCGCATCGGCCGGTGATTCGGGCGACGACGGCTGGCTGGCCGGCGCCCGTCGCCGGCTCGCGCAGGCCGCCCGCGAGATCGAGGCCGACCTCGACTTCCACGAGAACGAGGGCCTCAATGCCTTCGCCCCCGACGCCGCGGGGCAGGTCAACATGCTGCGGGGCGACATGAACGGCCCGTCGGGGACCTTCCGGTAGCGGCGATTCTGATCGCTGCACGCCGGCTTTCCGGCGTCGCGATCCCTGCGGGCCTCGCTCCGCCACTGGCTCGCCCGCGCCAAATACGCCCGGCAGGACTCGAACCTGCAGGCTGGCTTTCCGGCGTCGCGATCCCTGCGGGCCTCGCTCCGCCACTGGCTCGCCCACTCCAAATACGCCCGGCAGGACTTGAACCTGCA